>HBJMC02800__coassemble_111_pt1 | contig 66988 bp, 61 predicted proteins | sample HBJMC02800__metabat2_low_PE_013 | metagenome-assembled genome bin HBJMC02800 | reverse complement strand
AAAAATCGAAGTGAACCGCGGACAGGGCGCGAAGGCCGTGCCCCCGTCTCGATGAAAATGCCGCAATTTCTATCTTATTGCCTGCTGAATGGCGGCGTTATGGTTTATGCGGCGGATGTATGGCGGCTGACACTTGACATTTTTGCTTTGCTGTGTTAGGGTAGACATTGTCCAAATGCGTTGACGGGGACCAGTACCCGCCAGTGCGCTGCGAGAGAGAGGCCCCGGTCGGTGCAAGGGGCTGGCAGGGCCGGCGGCGAATACACCCTTGAGCAGCACATCCCAACGCCTGCCCGCGCAGGTCAGTAGGCTGTGCCGTGTGCGCACGTTACAGCGTCTGGGTATCGGACCGGTCACATCTGCCGCCTGTACCCGCGAAGGCCCGCCGCCGTGAGGGACGGGCGAACAGAGGTGGTACCGCGTATTTCTCGCCCTCTGCCAAATTTTCCATTTGGCAGGGGGCGTTTTGTTTTTGCCCCTTGCCGCAAAAATCCCAGGGAGGAAACACCATGCAAATCTACGAAGAACTGAAAGCCCGCGGCCTGATCGCCCAGGTGACCGACGAGGAGGAGATCCGCGAGGTCATCAACAACGGCAAGGCCACCTTCTACATCGGGTTTGACTGCACCGCAGACAGCCTGACCGCCGGCCACTTTATGGCCCTGACGCTGATGAAGCGGCTGCAGATGGCCGGCAACAAGCCCATCGCCCTGATCGGCGGCGGCACCACCATGATCGGCGACCCCTCCGGCCGCACCGACATGCGCAAAATGCTGACCAAAGAGGACATCGCCCACAACGCCGAATGTTTCAAGCGCCAGATGGAGCGGTTCATCGAGTTCGGCGAGGGCAAGGCCATGATGCTGAACAACGCCGACTGGCTGCTGGACCTGAACTATGTGGAGCTGCTGCGCGAGGTGGGCGCCTGCTTCAGCGTCAACAACATGCTGCGCGCCGAATGCTACAAGCAGCGCATGGAAAAGGGCCTGTCCTTTTTGGAATTCAACTACATGATCATGCAGAGCTACGACTTCTACTACATGTTCCAGCATTACGGCTGCAACATGCAGTTCGGCGGCGATGACCAGTGGTCCAACATGCTGGGCGGCACCGAGCTGATCCGCCGCAAGCTGGGTAAGGACGCCTACGCCATGACCATCACGCTGCTGACCGACTCTCAGGGCAAAAAGATGGGCAAGACCGCCGGCAACGCCGTCTGGCTGGATCCCAACAAAACCAGCCCCTTCGAGTTCTACCAGTACTGGCGCAACGTGGATGATGCCGACGTGCTCAAGTGCATCCGCATGCTGACCTTCCTGCCGCTGGAACAGATCGATGAGATGGACCACTGGCAGGGCGAGCAGCTGAACCAGGCCAAGGAGATTTTGGCGTTTGAGCTGACCAAGATGGTCCATGGCGAGGAGGAGGCCGCCAAGGCCCAGGCCACCGCCCGCGGCCTGTTTGGCGGCGCCGCCGACGAGGCGAATATGCCCGCTACCGCGCTGGACGCCGGTCTGGTAAAGGACGGCAGGGTGGGCCTTTTGTCCGCCATGGTGGCTGCCAAACTGTGCGGCTCCAACCGCGAAGCCCGCCAGCTGATCCAGCAGGGCGGCGTGCTGGTGGACGGCGAGAAAGTCTCCGATCCCACCTTTGCGCTGACCGTGGAGCAGCTGCAAAAGGGCGTCGTCATCAAAAAGGGCAAGAAGGTCTACCACAAAGTCACACTGTAAAGTATCCGCCCTGCACGGTACAGGCAGGGGAAAGGGGAGTGCGCATCATGGCCGATATGCTGGTCAAACTGTTCGCTTTACAGCCGGACCCGGCGCTTGCGCAGCGGCTGCAGGCGGAGGGCATCCGCATCCGGCGCGCGCTGCCGCCCGACCGGGACCGGGTGATCGGTTTCGTCCGGGAAAATTTCCCGGAATTTGCTGCCGAGACTGCCTGCGCTTTCTCCCACCTGCCGGTGCACTGCTATATTGCCACAGAGGGCAAAACCCTGGTGGGCTTTGCCTGCTACGAGGTCACCGCGCCGGACTTTTTTGGCCCCACGGCCGTGCTGGCAGGCCACCGGCGGCGCGGCATCGGCCGGGCGCTGCTGCTGGCCAGCCTGCTGGCACTGAAAGAGCTTGGCTATGCCTACGCCGTTATCGGCTGGCCGGCCAGGGACGCCGTCGCCTTTTACCGGAATGCCGTGGGCGCCCTGCCCATCCCGGACGACACGCTGGGCCTGTACCGGGATATGATCGAACAGGGGTAATGCTGCGCTGAAGGGAAACATGCCATGAAACTGCTGCTTCACGCCGCCGCCAAACTGATCGCCGGTTTTATGCTGCTGGCGGTTCTGCTGTTTTGGCCGGCCGGGACCTGGTATTTCTGGAACGCCTGGCTTTTGTGCGGCGCGCTGTTTGCCCCTATGATCGCTGTGGGGCTGCTCCTTTGGAAAAAGGCCCCGCAGCTGCTGGAAAAGCGGCTGAACGGAAGGGAGCAGCAGGCTGCCCAAAAGCTGGCAGTAGCCCTGTCCGGCGCAGTATTCATCGGGGTGTTTGTGGCTGCGGGGCTGGACTTTCGCCTGCGGTTCACCCGGCTGCCTGACTGGCTTTCGGTTGCTGCGCTTGTTCCGTTCCTGCTGGGGTATCTCCTGTATGCCTCGACCATGCGGGAGAACGCCTGGCTTTCCCGCTCGGTCGAGGTCCAGCAGGGGCAAAAGCTGGTGGATACCGGGCTGTACGGTGTGGTGCGCCACCCCATGTATATGGCCACCTTACTCCTGTTCTGCGCCATGCCGCTGATTCTGGGCTCCGGCACCGCCTTTGCTCTCTCGCTGCTGTTTGTACCGATTTTTGTGCTGCGCATCCGAAACGAGGAATCCATGCTGCGCGCAGGGCTGGATGGCTATGACGAATACTGCCGGAAAGTCCGTTGGAGATTGTTCCCGCGTCTCTGGTAAAGCCAAATCTTCCCGCCGCCGGTCTTGTATGGGACCGGCGGCGGGGTGTATAATAGAGAAGTTATCAGACCAAAGCAAAACCACGCAGGCAGAAAATTGCCTCGACCGGAGGGGCCCATGCCAAAAGACAAGCTGAAAACCATCTACGTCTGCACCAACTGCGGCGAGACCAGCCCCCGCTGGCTGGGACGCTGCCCGTCCTGCGGCGCCTGGAACACCATGACCGAGGACGTGGTGGCCGAACCGGCCAAATCGGCCGCCGGCCGGGCAGCCGCTGCGCCGCGTGCGGCCGGCCAGACCAGCCTGACCGCATTGAAGCTGAAAAACGTCAGCACCACCGAGGAAAAAAGCCGCATTGTAACCGGCATCGGCGAACTGGACCGGGTGCTGGGCGGCGGCATCGTGCTGGGCAGCATGACGCTGATCGGCGGCGAGCCGGGCATCGGCAAATCGACCATCCTGCTCCAGCTGTGCGGCGAGGTATCCCAGGGCCGCAGCGTGCTGTATGTCACCGGCGAGGAATCGGTGCGGCAGATCAAGCTGCGTGCGGTGCGTCTGGACGTGCCCCAGGACAACATCCTGCTGGCAGCCGAGAGCGATGTGGACGAGATCTGCGGCCTGATCGAGCAGCTGAAGCCGGGGCTTGTGGTCATCGACTCGATCCAGACCATGCGCTGCGCCGACGTCAGTTCTTCGGCCGGCACGGTGTCCCAGGTCAAAGAGAGCACCGCCCGCTTTTTGAATGTTGCGAAATCCAACGATATCCCGATGTTTGTGGTCGGCCATGTCAACAAGGACGGCGCCATTGCCGGCCCCAAGGTGATGGAACACATCGTGGACACCGTCTTGTATTTTGAGGGTGACAAGACCTTGCCCTACCGGGTGCTGCGCGCCGTCAAAAACCGTTACGGCTCCACCAACGAGATCGGCATGTTCGACATGACCGGCAGGGGACTGGCCCAGATCGAAAACCCGTCCCAGGTCATGCTGGAGGGCCGCCCGGTGGGCATCAGCGGCACCTGCGTAGCCTGCGCCATGGAGGGCACCCGCCCGATCCTGAGCGAGGTGCAGGCGCTGGTGACCAAAACCAGTTTCCCGGCGCCCCGCCGCACCGCCAGCGGCTTTGACTACAACCGCATGTACCTGCTGCTGGCCGTGCTGGAAAAGCGCGCCGGATACTTTTTCGGCAATCAGGACGTCTATGTCAACATCATCGGCGGACTGCGCTTGGACGAGACCGCCTGCGACCTGCCGGTCTGCCTGGCCATGGCGTCCAGCCTGCTGGACCTGCCCGTCGGCGAAAAGACCGTCGCCATCGGCGAGGTGGGCCTGGGCGGCGAGATCCGCAGCGTGACCCACCTGGAGACCCGCCTGCGGGAGGCGCGGCGCATCGGCTTTGACACCGCCATCGTGCCCAAACACAACCTGAAAACCATCGACCAGACCCAGTTTGACGGTATGCGGCTGATCGGCGTGTCCTACCTGCGGGAGGCCGTCAACTGCATCAAATTGAAGGATTGACCCCATATGTGGGAAACACATAGAAGGAGCATGGAACATGACTGAACCCAAAATGCCCAAAAACGCCCCCAAACAGGACCCCCGGCAGCCGCTGACGAACCCGGCCCTGAAAAAGGCCATCGAGGATGCCCGCAAGCAGGACACCCCGCAGGCCCGCAGCGCCGTGGTCAACGAGATGCTGCGTGCGACTTTCCTGGTGCCGGTTCAGGTTGGTATTGCCGGCAAGCCGCCCAAGCCCGGCCGGGACGGGCGGATGCCGCTGCCGCAGACCAAAATTTCCTTTGCGCTGCTGTCCACCACCGATAAACGGCAGTATTTTATGGCATTTACCGACTGGGACGAGCTGCACAAATGGCGCAAGGACCCCGCCCAGCAGACAATGATGATGCGCTTTGACGATTACGCCACGCTGCTTGCCAAAAACGAGCAGGTGGCAGGCTTTGTCATCGATCCCTTCAGCGGGAATATCCGGTTCGAGCGGGACAATGTGGCCGCACTGAAACAGCGCAAGGACGCGCTGGCCCAGGCACAGCAGCGGGTCGCCGCCAAGCAGATCAAGCCGGGGGACAAGGTGGTCATTGTCGAGCTTTCGGTCTATCCGGAAGAGCTGCTGGCCCCGGTCTGCGATGTGTTGGAAGCCAACAGCCAGGTCAACGAGGCCTACCTGCAAATGATGATCGTCAACGACACCGAGAAAAGCTACCTGATGGTGCTGGACGCCCCCAAGGATACCGAGCTGTTCAAGGCGGTGATCCAGGCAGCCCAGCCCTACCTGACCCAAAACAAGATGGATATGCGCCTGACCATTGCGGCCACACCGCTGGGACAGCAGGGGGTGCGCGGCAGCGAGCCGTTTTATTCCCGTGTGCGGGGCCGCGTTTATCTGGAGGATGACGAGGAGGATTGATCCCGTGACAAAACGCCTGTTGGACTGCACCGCCAGCGAGCTTTCCCGTTTTACCAGTCGGGAGCTGCTGGGATCGATCGCCGGCTGCGAGGGCCGCGTGCTGGCCTGCGAGACCATCGGCATCACGCCGCCGCTGCTGGGCGACGTGACAAACGCCGAGTATGCCGCCGCGCTGAGCGCCGATATCCTGCTGCTGAATATGTTCGACGTGCAGGCGCCGGTCCTGCAGGCACTGCCTGAAACGGCGCCGCAGAATACCGTGCGGGAGCTGAAACGCCTGACCGGGCGGGTGATCGCCGTCAACCTGGAGCCGGCAGATCCGGATGCTGCTGTCGCCGCCAACGGCGGCACGCTGTGGCAGATGACGCCCGGCCGCATGGCGACCGCCGAAAACGCGCGTCTTGCCGCGGAGATGGGGGTTTCTATGGTCCTGTTGACCGGCAATCCCGGCAACGGCGTCTGCAACGACGCACTTTTGTCCTCCTTGCGGGACATCAAAAGGGAAGTGGGGGAGCGGCTGATCCTTGCCGCCGGCAAGATGCATGCCTCCGGCGTGCCGGGAGAAGGCGGAAGCCAGATCCTGACCGAAACTGACATCGATGCCTTTGCCGATGCCGGAGCCGATATAATTTTGATGCCGGCCCCCGGCACCGTGCCCGGCATCACACTGGAAACCGCCCATGCGCTGATCGAACATGCACACCGGCGGGGCTGCCTGGCCATGACGGCGATCGGGACCTCACAGGAAGGGGCCGACGTGGAGACCATCCGCCGCATTGCGCTGCTGTGCAAGATGGCCGGCGCGGATATCCACCACATTGGTGACACCGGCGTGCCGGGCATGGCGCTGCCGCAGAACATCCTTGCGTATTCCATTGCCATCCGCGGCGAGCGGCATACCTACCGGAGGATGGCCACTTCCATCAATCGCTGAACTATTGCAGACAGCTTGCAAATTGCAAAACGCCGCCCGGCCAAGCAGGTTTGAATCCTGACCGTTTCCCAAAACGGAACGTGCAGCGGGGGAGCCGCCGAGATAGAACGCGCCCGGCCCGCATCCATAGAATGAGAATGCGGATGCGGGGTGCTAGCAGCAGAAATCCGATAGATGCTATTTCGCTAAATGCAAATTTAGCGAAATTAAGGGGAGTCGAAATTAGCTGCTTACCTCCAAAAAGCCTGCAGCGGCCCATCCAGGCACCATCCAGACGGCTGCACGGCTGCTTTTGAGGGTTCGGCCTGACAGCCAGTCAATTCCAAAGCATATCAAATGGCCCGGAACGTCCGGCTCTTCTGTGCAGCTTCTCCAGGTCTTTCTTTTAAGTATTTGTCTGATATTTGTGTTTTTCTGTACATGATTTATCTCAGTGGTATTCTGCCGCTGACGTTCACCAGGAGTTTTCTCATGAGCACTTACATCCGCACCGTTCACCCGGAACGCCATGCGCCGTATCTGGACATTCCCGATGATGTGGTCGAGTACCTGCATTATCTGGATTTTGTCAAACAGCGTTCGCCCCGCACCATCAATGGTTATTACATTGATCTGCGCGGCTTTTTTCGCTTTATGGCTGTACAATGGGGTCTGGCTGCCGCTGATACGCCGCCGGACAAGATCGACCTGACCAAAATCACCACCCGGCAGATCGCCGCAGTGTCGAAGCGGGATATCTTCCATTTTTTGGAATATGCGCAGGAAAACGCCAACGGTCCAAAGGCAAGGGCAAGAAAATTGTCGGCTTTGCGTGGCTTTTTTGGCTACCTGCACACTCAGATGGGCAAATTGGAGGAGGACCCGACCACCGGCATCAGCCTGGGCGCACCAAAAAAGGCTTTGCCCAAGTACCTGACGCTGGACGAAAGCCTTGCTTTGTTAAATAATATACAAAGTGATTTTTACAGCCGTGATTACTGCATTCTGACGTTGTTTTTGAACTGCGGTATGCGCCTGGCCGAGTTGGTCGCCATCGATCTGAGCGATTTCCGTGACCAGACCATCCGCATCATCGGCAAGGGCCACAAGGAGCGGCTGGTCTATCTGAACGCCGCCTGCCAGGAGGCGCTGGAACGCTACAAAAAAGAGCGCGCGGCAATGCCCAATCTGGCTGACAGGCAGGCGCTGTTTGTCTCGAAACGCACCGGGAAACGTCTGACCGCCCGCCGTGTGGAGCAGATCGTGGCGCGGTGCCTGCAAAGCGCCGGGCTGAACGATATGGGGTTTTCGCCGCACAAGCTGCGCCACACCGCCGCGACGCTGATGTACCAGTACGGCGGCGCCGATATGCTGACGCTGAAGGAGATCCTGGGCCACGCCAATGTGTCCACCACCCAGATCTATACCCACATCAACCAAACCGAACTGCGGCAGGCCGTGGAGGCCTCTCCCCTTTCCCGCGTGGCATACCCGGAGGAAAAAAGCGCATCGGACACGGCGGCAGCGCCCGCCGAAGCGGAACCGGCGGACGCTGCCGGCACGGGAACTGCCGATTTACAGCAGGACACCGGCAAACAGGACCGCTGACCCGGCCCCCAGCACGGCACAGGCCGCACTGGCAGCAATGGCAAAAAGATAGCGAAACACCATTGTTTTTGTTTTGATCTTCAGCGCGCCGCGCACCGGGTTCCGCCCCATCAGTACGCCGAACAGCGCCCCGCTCAGGCGGCAGGCCGCCTGGGACAGCCACAGCAAAAGCAGCAAAAAGGACAGTTCCGGCAAAAAGCTCAAAAGCCAGTAGACGACCAGCCCTCGCGCACCGGATGATGCATACACAGCGGCGGCGCAAAGCCCCAGCATCGTGCCCCTGCCCGCAAACAGCACTGCCAGCGGTGCCGGCCCGATGGCGCTGCTGCCGCACAGGGCCGCGGCAGTCATCTGCAGGAAGGCCGCCGAAAACAGCGACGCAAACACCGCGCCAAAATCCGCAAAGTTCTGCTTGTCCATGTAAAAACCGGCCAGCAGGGCGGCCGGTTCCGGAACGCTGCCGCGGCAGTACAGGATACCGCCCACATAGCCTGCCAGAAACAGCGCCGCCAGCCCCAGGACCGGGCGCAGTCCCAAAGATGCACCGGTGCGCGGGCCTGCCGTATGCGCAGGTGTGCCGGCGTCCTGACCGGGCACGGCATGCCTGGCCGGCCACTGCCACACCTGCGCGGTCCGTACGGCGCGCATCAGCCGGCACGCGGCGCAGAGCGCAGCGCCGTCAGTACGCCGCCGAACATACCGGAAAACACCAGCACGCACAGCAGTGCAAGATTGGCATCCGTCAGGGCCAGCTCCCCGCTTACGGCACTGGCCGCAGTCAGGCAGGCCGCATAGAATACGCCGCAGCCAAGCCCGCACAGCAACCGCTGCCGGCCGATCCCCACAGCCAGCACTGCGCCGGACACCGCCGCGCCAACGCCTGCGATCAGACAGGCGACCGGGCGGACTGCGGCCGCCGGCAGAGGCAGCGCGGCAAAGGCCGCCGCGCCGGCCGCCAGCAAAAGCAGCGCCGCACCAATGCCGGACAAAAACGCCCGCAGCACGGCAAATAGCAATTTCTGCTGCGGGGTGCCGGCTTTCCTCACATGCCCCGCGGCAGACCGTTTCAGCTTGAATTTTTCCATAGAAAAACGCCCCCTTGCATGGTAAAAACCTATGCAAAGGGGCGTTTGTGTATGACGGAAATTACTTTTTGGCGCTGTCCTTGGCGTCCTTGCTGTCCTTGCCGGTGCCCATGTCCAGCTTCTCCACCGAAGCAATGGCCGAACGGCGGAAGCGGATCTTGACGCGGTCGCTGCCGGTCTCCAGGACGAAGGTATCCTCCTTGATGGCGGTCACACGGCCAATCACGCCACCGATGGTGGTGACCTCGTCGCCGATCTCGATGGAATTGCGCATGGCAGTATCTTTCTTGTCCTGACGCTTCTGCGGCAGGTAGATGATCAGATACATGAACACGACGAGGACGACCATGGAAAGGATAAGGCCGATACCGCCGCCCGCCGCGGAAGTTTCCATAAACTGAACCATAATGATTGCTCCTTACTGCGGGGCAGCCGGCCGGCGCTCCGCTTTTTCCAAATATAAGGTTATTATACAAAAAACCAGCTCGTTGTGCAAGCCTTTCAGCAGCAAAAATACATATTTTCCGCTGCGGCGGCACAGCGATCAGATGCGTGTGTCCAGGCGCTTTGCGTAAGTGTCGTGGAACTGCTGGAAGGTGCCGTTGTCCAGCGCCTCGCGGATGCGCTCCATCAGGTGGTTGTAGAAGTACAGGTTGTGCATCACAGCCAGACGCATGCCCAGCATCTCGTCCGCTTTCTGCAAATGACGGATGTAGGCGCGGGAGAAATTGCGGCAGACCGGGCAGTCGCAGTGGGGGTCGATGGGATTCTCGTCCCGCTCGTACTTCAGGTTTTTGATGTTGATGATGCCGTCCCAGGTGAACAGGTGGCCATGGCGGGCGTTGCGGCTGGGCATAACGCAGTCAAACAGGTCAACGCCGCGGTAGACCGCCTCGATGATGTTGCCGGGGGTGCCCACGCCCATCAGGTAGCGGATCTTGTCCTTGGGCGCGTGCTCCTCCACGGTACTGATGACCTCGTACATGATCTCGGCAGGTTCGCCCACAGCCAGGCCGCCCAGCGCATAGCCGTCCAGGTCATACTCGGCGATCTGTTTCATGTGCTCCACGCGCAGGTCCAGGTAGGTACAGCCCTGGTTGATGCCGAACAGCAGCTGATCCGGGTTGACGGCCTTTCCCTCATGTTTCAGGCGGGCCATCTCGGCCTTGCAGCGCAGCAGCCAGCGGGCGGTGCGGGCGCAGCTGTTTTTGGCGTAATCATACTCGGCCGGGTTTTCGACGCACTCGTCAAAGGCCATGGCGATGGTGGAGCCCAGGTTTGCCTGGATCTGCATACTTTGCTCCGGGCCCATAAAGATCTTGTGGCCGTCCAGGTGGGAATGGAAGGTCACGCCCTCCTCGGTAATGTTGCGCAGCTTGGCCAGGCTGAATACCTGAAAGCCGCCGCTGTCGGTCAAAATGGGGCCGTCCCAGCGGGTAAACTTGTGCAGGCCGCCCATATCGGCCACGACCTGGTCGCCGGGGCGCAGATGCAGGTGGTAGGTGTTGCACAGCATGACCTGGGCGCGGATATCCTTGAGGTCAAAGGCGGAAAGGCCGCCCTTGATGGCGCCGGCGGTGGCGACATTCATAAACGCAGGGGTCTGTACGGTGCCGTGCACCGTTTCAAAGACGCCGCGGCGGGCATGGCCCTGCTGTTTGAGCAAACGATACGGCATTGGTCTCTCCTTTGACGGCGGGATCACTCGGCGTCCTCGCAGAACGCCTTGAAGGTGCGGTAAGCCATGTAGACGTCCACCTTGGAGACGATCTCGTACGGCGCGTGCATGGCCAGTACCGGCACGCCGATGTCGATGGTGTCAATGTCCTGGTTGGCAACATACTTGGCAACGGTGCCGCCGCCGCCCAGATCGATCTTGCCCAGCTCGCCGATCTGCCACACGATCTGGTTGCGGTCCATCAGCCGGGTCAGATAGCTGACCAGCTCGGCAGGAGCATCGTTGGTGGAGGACTTGCCGCGGGCGCCGGTGTACTTGTAGACCGCAATGCCCCGGCCGGCGTAGGTGGAGTTGGAAGGCTCGAACGCATCGGCAAAATTGGGGTCGTAGGCGGCGGTCACATCGGCGGACAGGCACTTGGATGCCTGGAAGGCGGTGATGTAGTCCACCCCCTGCGCCGCGCAGAGCTGCTGCAGGAAATGGAAGGTGTACATGCTGTTCAGGCCGGTAACGCCGTCCGAGCCGGTCTCCTCCTTGTCGGTCAGCACGCAGACGGTGGTGTAGGCGGGGTCCTTTGTCTCGATCTCCGCCATCAGGGCCGGGTAGGCGTCCACGCGGTCGTCATGGCCGTAGCTGCCGATCATGGCGCGGTCCAGGCCGATGTCGCGGGCCTTGAAGGCGGGTACCACCTCGATCTCGGCATTGATGAAGTCCTTTTCAGCAATGCCGTAAGCTTCGTAGAGCATCTTCAGCACGTTGAGCTTGACGCGGTTTTCCAGCTCCTTGTCCTCCACCGGGCGGGAAGCGACCAGGACGTTCAGATTCTCGCCGGGGATGGCGTCGTTCAGCTTCTTCTCGCCCTGCTTGGCGCCCAGATGCGGCAGCAGGTCGGTGATGCAGAACACCGGGTCCTCGTCCTTCTCGCCGATATTGATCTCAACGCAGCTGCCGTCAGCGCGGTAAATGACGCCGTGCAGCGCCAGCGGAATGGTGGGCCACTGATACTTGCGGATGCCGCCGTAGTAGTGGGTGCGCAGGAAAGCCATGTCCGAGGATTCGTACAGCGGCACCGGGCGCAGGTCCAGCCGGGGCGCATCGATGTGGGCAATGTTCAGATGGAAGCCCTCCGCCATGCTCTTTTTGCCGATGGTAGCGGCCAGCACGCACTTTTTGCGGTTGATCCAGTAGATCTTGTCGCCGGGGCGGAGCACCTCGCCCGGCACAAAGGGACGGTAGCCGGCGGCTTTCAGCAAGCCTTCGCTGTATGCGCAGGCCTCACGCTCGGTCTTGCCGTTGTCCAGGAACTTTTTGTATCCCTCGCAGAAGGCGTCGGCCTGAGCCATCGTTTCGGGGGCCAGATCCGCCACCGACTCGTTCTTGTAAAGCAGGTTTTTCAGTGTTTCCTTATCCATGTGATCGTTTACAGTCCTTTCTCTGCAATCCTTTTTCTATTCCCGGCCGGTGCAAACCGGCACAGGGTATCCAGGCAGCCGGCCCGATGGGTCAGCTGCCGTAAATCTCGCAATACCGCCGATAGGCGCTTGTCACCTTGTTGACATAGCGGTTCATCTGGTTGTAGGGGAACTGGGTCAGGGTGACGCCGTCGTCGGTGTACCGGCTGTCCTGCAGCAGTTCGTCCACGGTGCCCCAGCCGCTGTGGTAGGCCGCCGCGGCGGTAGCCAGGTCATTGCCGTACCGCTGCAGGCAGTAGCTGAAAAAGTAGCTGCCAAAGCGGATGTTGGTCTCCGGGTCATAGAGATCGTCAAAGGTCAGCTCCTCGCCGGGGGCAATGTTCGACTTGATCCAGTCGAAGGTGATCTCGGTGATCTGCATCAGGCCGCGGGCGTCCACGCTGGACTGGGCGTTGGGATCAAAATTGCTCTCGGTGCGGATGACTGCGTACAGCATTTTTTCGTCCAGGCTGTATTTGCCCGCATAATACTCGACCAGGTCGGAATATTTGCGCGGGTATTCCCACTGCTCGATCTCCTCGTGGGAGGAGATAACAAACGCGCTGCCCAGTACCAGCAGCACCAGCAAAACGGCCGCCATGCGCAGCCAGAACCGGCGCAGGCGCTCCGGCGACTTCCCTGTCTTTTTAGGTTCCTGGCAAAGGGGTGGATGGGATCTCATGTGCCTCCTTCCGCAGGGCTTGCAGCAATGTCCTGCACTGTTGTTCCAGGTCGGCCAGGGTGCCGTTGTTGTGTATGACATAATCTGCCGCTTCCAGCAGGGTCCGCTCCGGGGTCTGGGCATCCAGGCGGCGGCGCGCCATCTCCGGCGAGATGCCGTCCCGGCGGCAGATGCGGGCAACGCTCTGCTCGTAGGGCGCGGTCACCACCGCCAGGCGGTCACATTCGCCGGCAAAGGGGGTGCCCACAATGACTGCGCCGTCCACAAAACAGAACTCCGCCCCCGCAGCGCGGGCTTCCGCCACACGGCTGCGGATGCGGGCCAAAATCTCCGGATGGGTGATCTCGGTCAGGGTACGGGTACCCTCCGGCGTGGCAAAGGCGCGGTCCGCCAGCAGGCGGCGCCTAAGAGCGCCGCTGTTATCTACAATATCAGAACCAAAGGCATTTTGCAAGAGCGGCAGGCATCCGGAGCCCGGCTGCAGGATCTCGCGGGAGATGCCGTCGGCGTCGATGCAGGGGATCCCCTGCCCCGCCAGCCAGGCCGAAACGCTGGACTTGCCGCAGCCGGAACGCCCGGTTAGCCCGACCACCATCATAGCTCCACCACCCGGAAGGCCGCCGCGCGGATCAGGCGGTTGTATACCGCCATGGAGACGCCGTCCTTTTCCGGGCAGCGGGCATAGACGACGGCCGCGCCGTTCCGGTCCAGTTCCCGCAAGGCGGAAAACAGCCGGTGGGCCTGGGCGGCGGGGTCGTCCTCGGCACCGTATTCGATACAGGGGACCGGCAGCCTGGCGGCCTCGCCGTCAAAGCAGAGCCCCCACACGCCGTCCGCCGCATGGGAAGCCAGATACTTGCGGTAAGCATTGAAGCTGCCGTGCAGGATGGTCACTTCGGCTCTGGGGGCATAGTGCTTGTACTTCATGCCGGGGGAACGGGCCACCTCGCCCTCGTTCAGCTTTTCCAGGATGGCGTGGGAAACGGCCACTTCCTCGCCCAGCACCCGCTCCATCTCCTCCCTGGTAACGTAGCCGGGGCGCAGCAGCATGGGCGTTTTTCCGGCAAGAGAGACCACGGTGGATTCCACACCGTAGGTGCACTCTCCGCCGTCCAAAATCAGCGGCAGGCGGCCGTCCATATCGGCAAAGGTATCGGCGGCGTTGGTGGGGCTTGGCCTGCCCGAAAGGTTGGCCGACGGTGCGGCAAAGGCCACGCCGGACCGCCGGATGACCGCCTGCACCACCGGATGGGAGGGCATGCGGACCCCCACCGTGTCCAGCCCGGCGCAGGTCACCGGGGATACCTCCGGCCCTTTGGGCAGCACCATCGTCAGCGGGCCGGGCCAAAAGGCGGCGGCCAGCTTGCGGGCTCGCTCCGGCACCTCGGCCACAATGCCCCGCAGCATCTCCATGCCGCAGATATGCACGATCAGGGGGTTGTCCTGGGGGCGACCCTTGGCTTCAAAGATTTTTTTGACGGCCTCGCCGTTGCGCGCGTCGGCGGCAATGCCGTAGACCGTCTCGGTGGGCAGCGCGACCAGCTCGCCGCGCCGCAGCAGGTCGGCGGCAAGGGCAAGGCTCTCGTCGCTGACGGGCAGTACTTTGGTTTCCATACGATATGGCTTCCTTTTCTTGTGTACAAAAGCTATCATAGCAGGCCGGCCCCGCCTGATTTTGTCAGGCCGTGCCGGTCTCGCGCTGGCGCAGGCGTTCCTCCTGGTCGGCCAGGGTCAGCGGCTCCACCACCAGGTCCAGGTCTCCGTTCAGGACATCGTCGATCTTGTACAATGTCAGGCCGATGCGGTGGTCTGTGACCCGCCCCTGGGGGAAATTGTAGGTCCGGATGCGCTCGCTGCGGTCTCCGGTGCCCACCTGGCTGTGCCGGCGGGCGTTGTACTCGGCATCGTAGGCATCCTGTTTCTGCTGCAGCAGGCGGCTGCGCAGCACTTTCAGCGCCTGCTCGCGGTTTTGCTGCTGGCTGCGCTGGTCCTGGCACTCCACCACCATACCGGTGGGCAGGTGCGTCACCCGGATGGCGCTGGAGGTCTTGTTGATGTGCTGGCCGCCCGCGCCGGAGGCCCGGAAGGTATCGATGCGCAGGTCCTTGGGGTCGATGGTAAGCTCGACCTCCTCGGCCTCCGGCATCACGGCCACCGTGACGGTGGAGGTATGGATGCGGCCCTGGGTCTCAGTCTCCGGCACCCGCTGCACCCGGTGGACGCCGCTTTCAAATTTCAGCTTGCTGAAGGCGCCTACGCCTTCCACATCCAGGATCAGTTCCTTGACGCCGCCCAGCTCGGTCTCGCTCAGGCTGATGACCTCGGTGCGCCAGCCCTGCCTGGCGGCGTACATCGTGTACATCCGCCACAGGTTGGCCGCAAACAGCGCAGCCTCCTCGCCGCCGGCACCGGCGCGGATCTCCAAAATCACGCTCTTGTCATCGTCGGCGTCCCTGGGTAAAAGCAGCAGTTTCAGCTTTGCTTCCAGCTCGGTTCTATTTCGTGCGTTTTCGCACGCCTCCTGCTGTAACATAGCCTTGAACTCATCGTCAAGGCCGCTTTGCCGGCCGGCCTCCTCCAGCTCGGCCATCTCCCCGCAGGCGCGGACGTACTCGCGGTAGGTTTCCACCAGCGGCTCCAGCTGCTTGTACTCGCGCATCAGCGCGGCATAGGCAGCCGGGTCCTGCGCCGCGTCCGGGGCGGACATGCGGTGGGCCAGCTCCTCGTGGCGGCGCTCGACGTCATGCAGTTCTTCAAACATAGGGGTCCTTTCTTGCCATGCGTCAAAAAACTGCGCGCGGGTTACGGGCGCACCTCGGCGCCGTCCCGCAGCACCTTTTTGATGTTCTTTTCGATCTTGACCCGCGGCAGCATGATCTCGCGGCCGCAGCCCTGGCATCGGATCTTGAAATCCATGCCCACGCGCAGCACATCAAAGCGGTTTGCGCCGCAGGGGTGCTGCTTTTTGGTCTGGATCACGTCCCCGACCTGTACATCCATTGCTCGTCCCGCCTTTCCGGCCGCAATGCGGCAGACAGATATATTATATACCACCTGCCTGTTTTTGCAAATATCTTTGTCTGCAAACGCATAGGCATTGGGTGTATCTGCCCGCCGCACCGTCCCGGAAAACGCTCCGCCCCCTGCCGGGCCGCCGTAGTCCGGCGCCAGTCAGCAGCGGGCGGGGAACCTCCCTGCCCTTCAATTTACAAGAAAAGAGGAAAAGTGAAATGCTGGAATACCGTGCTGAAGGTCTCTGCCGCAACGCCAATCATCTGCGCCGTGACGAACTGGAACGCTGCATCGCCACCGGAGAGGTGCTGCAAAGCACCGCGCTTGCCTTTGACAACGACCGCCGCCTGCGGTTTGAACTGTGCGGCTGCCGCGGTTACATGCCCTTTGAGGAATGCCTGGATACCCCGCGCGGCGAGGCCATCAAGGACATTGCGGTGCTGACACGGGTGGGCCGCCCCACCTGCTTTGTCATCACCGGCGCCGTGCAGGAGGAGGGCGAAACGGTCTATCTGCTGTCCCGCGCCGCCGCCCAGCGCGCCTGCCGCACCCAATATCTGGACACGCTGGAAGCCGGCAGCGTCATCCCCTGCACCGTCACCCACATCGAAAATTTCGGCGCTTTCTGCGATGTCGGCTGCGGAATCTCGGCTCTTTTGCCCATCGACTGCCTGTCGGTATCGCGCATCTCGTCGCCGGCGGACCGGGTCTCGGTGGGGCAGCAGCTGCTGTGCGCCATCAAGACGCGGGACATCCAGGGGCGCATTGTGCTGACGCTGCGGGAACTGCTGGGCACCTGGAGCGAAAACGCCGCCTGCTTTGCCGCCGGCGAGACGGTGGTAGGCATTGTGCGCAGCGTGGAGGAGTACGGCGTCTTTATCGAGATCGCGCCCAACCTGGCCGGCCTGGCCGAGCCGGACGCCAGCCTGAAACCGGGCCAGTCGGTGAGCGTATACATCAAAAGCATCCTGCCGGACAAGATGAAGATCAAGCTGGTGGTGGTGAACAAAAATCTGGGCCAGGCGCTGCGCTTTGAGCCGCACTACTTTGTGACCAAAGGCCGGCTGAAGCACTGGACCTACTCCACGCCCCAAAGCCGCAAGCAGATCGAGACGGTGTTTTGAATCGGGCCTTTCTCCGCCCTGCGCGCACAAAATCTCTTGTAACTTCCCGCATGGTTTTGTATAATAGAGACAGTATCGGGCGGGGTGCAACCCGCCTGGCGGGGAGGGAGATCCATGGCGGAAGCCTTTACCGCCGGCGTCAAGCCGGGCGGCCTTACCAACGACACCGAGATCCGCATCCTGCTGTGCTACCTGATCCAATCGGCCGCACCGCTGACCAGGGACGCCATGCAGGGCGCGCTGCTGGAGGAGCAGCTGGTCAACTACTTTGAGTTCGTCAGCGCGCTGGACGAGCTGGAGAACCAGCAGCTGATCCAGCCCACCGACCAGGGCTACATCATCACCGAAAAAGGGGCTGTCGTTGCCCGGACGCTGGCCGATGATTTGCCCCGCAGCGTGCGGGAAAGCGCCATCCGGGCAGTGATCCGCATCCAGAGCTGGGTGCACAAAGCCGCCCAGAATAAGGCCCGCGTGGAGCCGGACGGCGACCAGTGGCGGGTGGTGTGCACCATTGAGGATATGGGCAGGGACAGCTTCCAGCTTCAGCTGTCGATGCCCGACCGCATGACGGCCGAGATGGTCAAAAACCGCTTTATCGCCCAGGGCAGCGAGGTATACTCTCATCTGCTCAACCTGCTGACCCAGCCGGCCCCGAAAAACCGGCCGCCGGAGGCAGTGCTGTAACGCAAAGTGCGAAAACATAATAAGAGAAAAACGCCATAAGCCAGGCAGTTCCAACCCCGGACGGGTTCAAATCTGCCTGGCTTTTTTGCGTATATGGCGGAAAGTCTTTTACTGCCGCACCCGCCAGTAGCCGGTCTGGTCGCGCGCCAGCAAGCCCTCATCTACAAGCGCACGCCGCAGCGTACAGAAATCGTCGTGATATTCTGCCAGGATCAGGTTGACTTCCTTTTCGGTATACAGGCGGTCAAATTCAAACGCTTCTGCCAGCTTTTCCAGTACGATCCGCAGCTTTTTACGGCGCACTGGGATCGATTTCAGCTTGCCATATGCAAAAAAGTTCTTCAACGTCTGTTCCCTGTATGCGTTGTCCCGCTCCTGCTGCAGGTCTGTCTCCGGCGTGTGCTGTTCCAGCAGGTCCAAGATTCGAAACTCGAACGCTTCCCTGCGCAGCGAATAGATTGTGTAGTACTGCTCTTTGCGCGCGGTCACGGCGTTTGCCTCCGACAGCTTTTTCAAGTGAAACGAAACGGTGGGAGCCGTCAGCTCCAGGCGGTCGGCCAGCCGCTCCACATCCATATCCTCAATGGCAAGGGATTTCAGGATCTGAAGCCGGGACCGGTCCGCCAGGCATTTGAACAACTGCAGTGCCTCCTGATCGGTCATGGCTGCCCCTCTTTCCCCACAGACGCCGCGCCTGTGCGGATCTCATCCGCAGTGCGCAGCTTCAGTTTCTCCACAAACACCGCACGTTCATCCCCGTGGGCAGCTGCCTTTTCAGCAGCCGCTTTCCATTCCGCGGGGATACTTTCCAGCTTTTCCGCAAAAAATCGCTGCATTTCGCCGGTATCCTCGCCGCATTTTCTGTCGGCCGCCTCCAAGACGGACGCAAAAATCCCGTATACATTGCTGCGGATTTGTTCGAACGCTGCCTCGTCGCCGCGCTGCTCCGCCCGCAACCCCTTTGCACGGGCTGCTGCTGCGCTCTGTTTTTGAACAAGCTCACAATGGAACTTCTGCCAGTTCGTTTGCATTGTCTGTCACTCCTTTTCGTATCAAGCAAATTTTGGTAAATGTGTGGCGCCTGGGTATATTATAATATCCATCTAATCATATTGTCAATATCTTATTTTATAATTATCTAATCATAATTGGCTGCCGACAAAAAAATCCCGCACAGGGAGCCTCCGCCCCTGTGCGGGATTTTACTGTATTTCAGCAGCCCAGGTATGCCTTGCGCACCTCGATGTTGTTGGCAAGCTCGTGGGCGTCGCCTTCCATCTTGATGGTGCCGGTCTCCAGCACGTAGGCACGGTTGGCGATGTCCAGCGCCATCTTGGCGTTCTGCTCCACCAGCAGCACTGTCACGCCCTGGCGGTTGACGTCACGGATGATTTTGAAGATCTCCTTCACCAGCAGCGGCGACAGGCCCATGGAAGGCTCGTCCAGCAAAAGCATCTTAGGCTTGCACATCAGCGCGCGGCCGATGGCCAGCATCTGCTGCTCACCGCCGGACAGCGTGCCGGCAGCCTGGCTGCGGCGCTCTTTCAGGCGGGGCAGCAGCTCATACACCATGTCAAAGTCGTTCTGGATCGCCTCTTTGCCGTCGCGGCGGGTATAGGCGCCCAGCATCAGGTTCTGCTGCACCGTCAGGCCGCTGAACACACGGCGGCCTTCCGGCACCTGGGCCAGGCCCAGCCGGATGATCTTGTGGGCTTCCATCTTGCTGATCAGTTCACCGCAGTAGGTGATCTCGCCGCTTTTCAGCTTGAGCAGGCCGGAAATGGCATGCATGGTGGTGGTCTTGCCGGCGCCGTTGGCACCGATCAGCGTGACGATCTCGCCCTCATCCACATGGAACGAGATATCCCGGATGGCGTGGATGGAGCCGTAAAACACATTGATGTTCTTGACGGAAAGCATCTCCCCCATCGTCAGTCACCTCCCAGATATGCCGCAATGACCTTGGGGTTATTGCGGATCGCTTTGCCGTCGCCGCGGGCGATCATGCGGCCGTAGTCCAGCACAGTGATCTCCTCGCAGATGCCCATGACAAAATTCATGTCATGCTCGATCAGCAGGATGGCGATGCCGAACTGATCGCGCACGCTGCGCACCGTCTGCATCAGTTCCTCGGTCTCGTTGGGGTTCATGCCGGCGGCCGGCTCGTCCAGAAGAAGCAGCTTGGGGTTGGTGGCCAGCGCACGGGCGATTTCCAGCTTGCGCTGTTTGCCGTAGGGCAGCTGCGACGCCTTCAGGTCCGCCTGCTCGTCCAGGTCAAAGATCTTCAGCAGGTTGCGGGCCCGGCGGTTTATCTCGTGCTCCTTCTCGCGGTAGGCGGGCAGACGCAGGATGCCGGTCCACATACCGTAGGTCACCTGATTGTGCATGCCCACCTTGACATTGTCCAGTACGCTCATCTCGTTGAAGAGACGGATGTTCTGGAAGGTACGGGCGATGCCCGCCTTGGAGATCGCCTCCGGGCTTTTGCCGGTGATGTCTTTCCCGTCCAGAACGATATTGCCCTCGGTGGGGCGGTAAACGCCGGTCAGCATATTAAAGACCGTGGTCTTGCCGGCGCCGTTGGGGCCGATCAGTCCGTAGAGATGGCCCTTCTCAATGGTCATATCCAGCTGCGAGACCGCCTGCAGGCCGCCAAAGGCGATGCCCAGGTTGCTGACTTCCAGCAGTGCCATATCAGGCCACCTCCTTCTGCTTTTTCCCGCGGGATTTGAAGCGTTCCACAACGCGCTTGCGCCAGGCTACGATCTGCGGGCTCTGGTTGAAGATCATCACCACGATCAGCACGATGGCGTAGATCAGCATACGATAGTCCTGCAGGCCGCGCAGCATTTCAGGCAGAACAGTCAGCAGCGCCGCCGCAATGATGGAACCGCGGATGCTGCCGATGCCGCCCAGCACCACAAAGACCAGGATCTGGATGGAAGTGTTGTAGTCAAACCGGCTTGCCACCAGCGAGGAATAGTTCAGGCCGTACAGCACGCCGGCAAAACCGGCAAATACAGCCGAAACCACAAACGCCGTCAGCTTGTAGCGGGTCAGGTTGATGCCCACGCTTTGGGCTGCGATCTCGTTGTCGCGGATGGCCATGACCGCACGGCCGGTACGAGAGTTGATCATGTTGAGGATCACAAACAAGGTGAGGATGATCAGCACGATACCGATGGTAAAATTGGAAGCCTTCTGGATGCCGGTGATTCCCATGGCACCGTTGATCAGCATTGTGCCGTCCGGCTCCATACCAAGAGAGGTGGCGTCCGTCATCGAGAAATGCAGGCCGTTTTCATCCACGCCCAGGTACAGCGCATTGATGATGTTTTTGATGATCTCGCCAAAAGCCAGCGTGACGATGGCCAGATAGTCACCGGACAAGCGCAGCACCGGGACGCCGACGATCACGCCGAAAATACCGGCGACCAGGCCGCCGGCAAGGAAGGCCAGCGGCAGCGCCACGTAGGCCGGCAGGCTGTCGCCCAGCATCGTCCACAGCAGCACGCCGGAAAAGGCGCCAACGCTCATAAAACCGGCGTGGCCCAGGCTCAGCTCGCCCAAAAAGCCGACCGTCAGGTTCAGCGAGATTGCCAGCATAACGTAAGCACAGATCGGCACCAGCTGACCCTCGAAAGAGCGGGAGGTCAGCCCCGCGCCGGAAAGGATCTGCACGACCAGGTAAAAGCCGATCACAATGGCGAAAGTGATCAGGTTGCTTCTGGTCGTCTTTTTCATATGTTTTAACCGGGACAACGGCACGAAACTCACCTCACACTTTCACATTGACTTTTTTGCCCAGCAGGCCGGTGGGCTTGACCACCAGCACGACGATCAGGACCAGGAACACAATGGCGTCCGACAGCTGGGTGGAGATATACGCCTTGCTGAGGTTTTCGATCACGCCCAGCAATACGCCGCCCAGGAAGGCGCCGGGGATGGACCCGATGCCGCCGAAAACCGCGGCAACAAACGCCTTGATGCCGGGCATGGCGCCGGTCGTGGGCGACAGCGTCGGGTACGAGGAGCACAGCAGCGCGCCTGCGACGGCGGCCAGCGCCGAGCCGATGGCAAAGGTAAGGGCAATGGTGCCGTTGACGTTGACGCCCATCAGCTGGGCCGCGCCGCGGTCCTCGCTGACGGCCAGCATGGCATGGCCGGGCACCGTGTGGTTCACAAACGCTGTCAGCGCCACCATGATGACGATGCAGGCCAGAATGGTGACGATCGCCTCGGCCGAGATGGTCAGCTGCCCGTCAAACAGCACCAGCGGCTGCAGGCCGACGCCCGCCACAATGGACTGGAAGCTCTTGGGGTTGGCGGACCACAGCAGCTGCGCCACCTGCTGCAGCAGGTAGCTGACGCCGATGGCGGTGATCAGCACCGCCAGCGACGGCGCCTCTCGCAGGGGCCGGTAAGCCACACGTTCAATGGTAACGCCCAGAATGGTGCAGACGACCATGGACAGGACCACCGACAGGATGGGGTTCAGGCCAAAGCTGCCAAAGGCAAAAAAGATAACATAACTGCCGATCATAATGATATCGCCGTGTGCAAAGTTCAGCATCTTGGCGATGCCATACACCATGGTGTAACCCAAGGCGATCAACGCATAGACGCTGCCCAGGCTGATACCGCTGATCAGGTAGGACAAAAACTGCATGCTGAAACACACCTCACAATTCCCGTTTTCCGCCGGCGCCTGTTTTGAGGGGCAATGCCTGCCGGAGCGGCAAAACCGGGCAGCCAAAATTGGTAAAGACAACGTGCCGGATGCAAGATCCGCCAAAACAAAAAGCCGAATTTTGTCGCAGTCAGACACAAAATGACAAAGAGGACTGCCGAAGCAGTGTTCGGACAGCCCCCTTTGGCAAGATGTTTTGATTCTATCGCTGTTCCGGCTTGACCGGCAGAAAGATCACTCCTCGCTGCCAACCAGGACGTAAGCGCCATCCTGAACCTGGTAAACCTTGGGCTCTTTGGAGATGGTGCCGTCGGCGGCCCAGGTCTGGTTCTCGCCGGTGGTGCCGCTGAAGCTCATGGAGGTGAACGCGCTCTTCAGCGCATCGCACATATCCGAGGCAGACATATCCGCAGTGATGGTGCCGTCCTCCACGCACTGATAGATCGCGTAGACGCAGTCATAGGCATCGGCAGCAAACTGGTTCGGAGTCTCGCCGTAAGCGGCCTCGTATGCCGAGACAAAGGTGGTGGTGGTCTCGTCCTCGCCGTAGGCGGAGAAGGGGCACAGCAGCATCAGGTCGTTGGCCAGAGAGGTGTCAAAGCCGTCAATGCCCAGGATGCCGTCCATACCGTCGCAGCCAAAGAAGGTGGGCGCATAGCCGATGTTGTTGGCGGCGATCAGGACCTGGCTGGCCTGCTGATAGTAGATGGGCAGGAAGACCAGATCGGCACCGGCCTGCTGGCACTGCTGCACCTGAGTGGACAGGTCGGTGTTATTGTCGGAAGTAAAGGTGGAAGTTGCAACAACATTCAGGCCGCGAGCCGAAGCTTCCTCGGCAAAAGCGGTGTAAATGCCGGTGGAATAAGCGTCGGAAGAATCGTAGATGATGCCGATGGCAGTGCCCAGAGAATTGTCAGCAATGTAATCGGCTGCGGTAAGGCCCTGGTTGGGGTCGGTAAAGCACATCTGGAAAGCGTTGCCCTCGCCTGCCGTAACCACATCCACAGAGGAAGCGGAAGGGGTCAGCATAAAGATGTTCTCGCTGACACACTCGGCGGCCACGCTGATGCTGGGGTTGCTGGTGACGGGGCCGACCAGGATCTGCATGCCGCCGTCCAGCAGGGTGTTGAAGGCGTTGACGGCTTTTTCAGAGTCGCTCTCGTCGTCCTGGAAATCCAGGGTGAAGACCTCGGTGCCGGCCGCGGCGTTGATCTCGTTGACGGCCAGCTCGGCGCCGTTGCTGACGGCGATGCCGTAAGCGGCGTTGTCGCCGGTCAGGGGGCCGATGCCGCCCAGATGGATGGGGGTCCCGGTGCTCTCGGCGGTGGAGCTTTCCTCCGTGGTGGCGGCAGAGCTGCTGTCATCCGCTGCGGACGACGATCCAGAGCTGCTGCAGGCAGCCAGGCTCAAAGCCATGGCCGCAGCCAGCATGCCACTGACAAACTTTTTCATGGTGTATCCCTCCTAAAATCTTTACAGCGTACCCCCTTTTCGGACATTGCCGAAAAGAAATTGCACATATACGCTGTAATATAATGAGTATTATACGCCCGGCGCTTTCATAGTTCAAGGCACTAAATTCACATAGTTTGTTTTCAAATTATTCATTTTTGTGGGCATTTTATATAAATATCGGTTACAAAATATTATCAAATTGACGGCATTCCCCAAGTGATTTTGAAAAAAAGCATTGCAAAACATGCCGCATTTTGGCATAATGGTAAAAATATCGTCTGCACGGCTGACGTCCGGCCCGGCATAGGGCGGGCGTCGGCGTTTCGGTATCGTTTGGAAAGGGGCTGTATTGAGCACAATGAAACTGTTGGAGGAGCGCATCCTGCGCGAGGGTCAGGTCCGGCCCGGCAATGTGCTGAAGGTGGACTGCTTTTTGAATCATCAGCTGGATGTGGAGCTGCTGGACGCCATCGGCGCCGAGTTCCACCGCATCTTCGGCGGCGACGGCATCAACAAGATCGTCACCATCGAGGCGTCGGGCATCGCCATCGCCTGCATGACGGCGCGTCATTTCGGGGTGCCGGTGGTCTTTGCCAAAAAGGCCAAGAGCAAAAACATCGACGGCGACGTCTACACCTCGGTGGTCCATTCCTTTACTTACGGCCGGGACTATGATATCACGCTGTCCAAAAAGTTCCTCTCCCCTGCCGACCGGGTGCTGATCGTGGACGATTTCCTGGCCAACGGCAAGGCGATGAAAGGCCTGCTGGACGTCTGCCGGCAGGCAGGCGCGCAGGTGGCCGGCATCGGCATCTGCATCGAGAAAGGCTTCCAGCCCGGCGGCGACGAGCTGCGCCGGGCCGGCTACAAGGTGGCAAGCCTGGCCATCGTCGACCACATGGACGACGATTCGCTGACCTTCCGGCAGCAGGATTGACGCAAAAAGGCGCCAAACTGCGGCCCTTGCGTGCGGCCGCCGCCTGGTGTAGAATGAAGGCACGTTCTGTTCACCAAATTTTATTGTGGAGTGGGAATTTATGGCTGACGAAAAGTTTTCCAATTTCTTGACCGAGATCATTGACGCCGACCTGGCCGAGGGCAAGGTGAAGGAGATCCACACCCGGTTCCCGCCGGAGCCCAACGGCTACCTGCATATCGGTTCCGCCAAGGCGATCTTCATCAACTACATGGTGGCCAAGACCTACGGCGGTAAGTTCAACCTGCGCTACGACGATACCAACCCTGCCCGCGAGGACGACGAGTATGTGCAGAGCATCCTGGCCGACCTGAAATGGCTGGGCGCCGAACCCAACGGCGGCATCTACTACGGCAGCGACTACTTCGAGACCTGCTACGAGTACGCCGAAAAGCTGATCCGGGAGGGCAAGGCCTATGTGGACGACCTGACCCGCGAGCAGATGCAGGAGTACCGCGGCAGCGACGCCGGCAAGCCCAGCCGTCCCAGCCCCTACCGGGACCGCAGCCCGGAGGAGAATCTGGACCTGTTCCGCCGCATGCGCGCCGGCGAGTTTGCCGATGGTGAAAAGACGCTGCGCGCCAAGATCGACCTGGCCAGCCCCAACATGAACATGCGCGACCCGGCCATCTACCGCATCAAGCATGTGTCCCACCACCGCCAGGGCGACAAGTGGTGCATCTACCCGCTGTACGACTTTGCCCATCCCATCCAGGACGCCATCGAGGGCATCACCCACTCGCTGTGCAGCCTGGAGTTTGAGAACCACCGCCCGCTGTACGAGTGGGTCATCGCCAACACGGTGGGCGGCGAGTTCCCCAAGCAGCGGGAATTTGCCCGCCTGAACATGACCAACACCGTCATGAGCAAGCGGTATCTGCGCGAGCTGGTGGAAAAGAACATCGTGGACGGCTGGGACGACCCCCGCATGCCCACCCTGTCCGGTCTGCGCCGCCGCGGCTACACCCCGTCCAGCATCTTTACCTTTGTGCAGCAGGCCGGCATCTCCAAGGCCGACAGCCTGGTGGATATGCGCCAGATGGAAGCCGTCCTGCGCGCCGAACTGGAGCTGTCCGCCCAGCGCCGCATCGCCGTGCTGGACCCGGTCAAGCTGGTCATCGACAACTACCCCGAAGGCCGGTGCGAGACCTTTGAGCTGCCCAACAACCCCAACCGGGACGCCGGCGACGCCTCCACCCGCCCCGCTCCCTTCACCCGCGAGGTGTGGATCGACCGCAGCGATTTCTTTGAGGTCCCGCCGCCCAAGTTCAAGCGCCTGACCATCGGCAGCGAGGTCCGCCTGATGGGCGCCTACCTGGTCCGCTGCACCGGCGTGGACAAGGACGCCGAGGGCAACATCACCGCCATCCACGCCACCGCCGACCTGGAGACCCGCAACGGCAACCCGGCCGACGGCCGCAAGGTGCGGGGCACCATCCACTGGGTCAGCTGCGAGCACTGCATCGACGCCGAGGTCCGCCTGTACGACAAGCTGTTCACCGAGCAGAACATGGGCGGCATCCCCGACGACGCCGATTTCAAGGACTATCTGAACCCGGAAAGCGTCATCGCCGTCCCCCATGCCAAGCTGGAGGAAAGCCTGAAGGACGCCAACCCCGGCGACCGCTTCCAGTTTGTGCGCACCGGCTACTTTACGCCGGACAGCCGCCATTCCGGCGTGTACAACCGCATCGTCACGCTGAAAGACAGCTTCAAGCTGTAAACCGGTGCGGCGGAAACGCCCGCGCCTTTCCGCCCGCAAAGACCGCCCCGGCGGCTCCCTGACAGGAGCTTCCGGGGCTTTTTGCAGGCTTTTCGCAGAGTTTGCCGCCGTTTGGCCGCGGCAGCCCTGCAAAACCTTGCCACCGCAGCCATTTGCGGCTATAATGACTGGTGACCGATCAGAGGTGAAACGATGGAGAGACAACTCGGCTTTTTGTGGCAGGAATGTCCCGGCGGCGCACGGCTTTTGAAAGTATACGGCGACACCCCCTGCCCTGCCCTGCCGGAAAGGATCGGCGGACTGCCGCTGCGGGAGATCGGCCCCTACTGCTTTGCCGAAAAGCCCGTCCCCGCCGGCACGCTGACGCTGCCGGCAGGCATGGACGCCGCACAGCTGCACGCGGTCTGCGGCAATTTTGTGGAGAGCGTTACCCTGCCGGACAGCGTGCATCTTTTGGACAGCGCCGCTTTTTACAACTGCCGCAGCCTGCGCCGGGTGGAGCTGGGGGCCGGCATCGACGCACTGGGCAGCGACCTGTTCACCAACTGCCGCACGCTGGCCTGCCTTGCGGTGCGCGCCGAGCCGGACGCAACCACCGGCCTGCGCAAGCTGCTGGGCTGTGTCAGCGCCGACGTGACCGCGGAATTTTTAGACGGGTCCGGCCGCGTAACTGCGCAGCTGTTCTACCCCGAATACTTTGAGCTTTTGGACGAAAACACCCCCGCCCATATCTTCAACCACAGCATCGAGGGCGAGGGCTACCGCTACCGGCAGTGCTTTTCCGGCGGTGTTCTCCAGTTTGGCGAGTACGACGCCGCCTTCGCGCAGGCCTGCGTGGGGGAACCGGCGGACAAGCTGTGCCGCATCGCCGTGGGGCGGCTGCGGTATCCGTTTGCGCTGGATGCTGCCGCCCGCGGCGTTTATACCGCATATCTGGCGGCGCATCTGTCCGACGCCTGCCGGCCGCTGATCGCCGCCCGCGACCTGGAGGCCCTGCGCTTTGTCCGCAGCCTGGACGGCCTTGCCCCCTGTGACCTTGCCGCCGTGGCGCAGGCCTGCGGCGCGGCCGGGTTCGGCCCCGGCGCGGCGCTGTTTCTGGGCGGCCGGCGCACATCGGCCAAAAAGAGCTATACCTTTGACGATCTCTGATTTTCCATCAGTCAAATTCCCCGGAAAGGAGGCGGCACGCCGTGCCCGGCAAGCACATTGAAACACAGGCCGAATGGGAAAGCGCCATGGCCAAAAAAGTATTTGCCGCCATCCGGGGCGAATTGTACCTGGCGCTGCCCTATATGAACGCCGCCCTCTGCGCGCTGACGCCCGCCGAGCAGGACTCCCTGACCGCTTTTGCCACCGACGGCGTCCGGCTCTGCTTTGCGCCCGGCTGGCTGCTGAGGCTGTACCGCAAAAACCATGCCTATCTGCCCCGCGCCTACCTGCACAGCGTGCTCCATTGCGTGTTCCGGCATCTGTGGCTGCGGGGCAGCCGGGACCCGGCTTTGTGGGGCCTTGCCTGCGACATTGCGGTGGAGCACACGCTGGACCGCCTGGGCGTGCCGGCACTGGCCCGGCCGGTGGGCTGGCTGCGCAGCGAGACTTACCGCAAGCTGGCCGGCCAGTGCCGGCTGCTGGGCGCGGGGCCCATCTACCGGGCGCTGTGCGGTTATGCCCCGGAGGAACTTGCCCGCCTGCGGGAGGAATTTTTCTGCGACAGCCACCGCCTGTGGCCCAAAGACCCGGACGCCCCCGCCGCGCAGATGCAGGGCAGCCGCTGGGAGCAGCTGGGCCGCCAGACGCAGCTTTCGATGCAGCAGGCCGGCAGCAGGGCGTCCGCCGCGGACGGCGCCGCCGCCCTGGCCGCCCAGGTGCAGGCGGGCCAAAGCCGGCGGCAGTACCGGGACTTTTTGCGCAGGTTTGCCGTCTGGCGGGAGGAACCCCGCCTGGACCCGGACGAGTTTGACCTGGGGTATTATTCCTACGGGCTGCGCACCTACGGCAACCTGCCCCTGATCGAGCCGCTGGAGACCCGCGAGACCAAGCGGGTGCGGGATTTCGCCATCGTGCTGGACACCAGCGAATCCACCTCCGGCGAGCTGGTCAAAGCTTTTTTGAAAGAAACCTTTACCCTGCTGAAGTCCGCCGACACCTTTTTTGCCAAGTGCCGGGTGCTGGTGCTGCAGTGCGACGACGCGGTGCGCAGCGAGACCTTCCTGACCGACCTGGATTCTCTGGACCGCTATGCCCGGAATTTTGTGCTGAAAGGCGGCGGCGGGACGGATTTCCGCCCGGCTTTTGCCCGCATCGAGGAGCTGCGGCAGGAAGGCCGCCTGCGGGAGCTGCAGGGCGCCCTCTATTTCACCGACGGCAAGGGCACCTACCCGTCCCGGCGGCCGGGCTGCGACACAGCGTTTTTGTTTTTGGACAACGGCGAGCCGCCCCCGGAAGTGCCGCCCTGGGCCATGCGGCTGGTGATCGAACCGGAGGAGCTGATCCAGCCCAAAGCCCCCGTCCTGCCGCCCATGGACTGGGCCCGGGACGAAATGGACGACCTGCCGCAGCTGTGACCACGGCCGCAGCTAAAAAAAGATCCCACATGCACCAGGAGGCGCATACCATGGACATCAAACGAGCAAAACAGGAGATCGAGCGCACCGTCAAGGCCTATCTGGCCAGGGACGCCGCCGGTAATTACCGCATCCCCGCCCTGCGGCAGCGGCCCATTTTGCTGATGGGCCCGCCCGGCGTGGGCAAGACCCAGATCGTCGAGCAGGCGGCGCGGGAATGCGGCGTGGCGCTGGTGGCCTACACCATCACCCACCACACCCGCCAGAGCGCCGTCGGCCTGCCCTTTATCCGGGAGCGCAATTTTGACGGCAGGACCCGCAGCGTGACCGAGTACACCATGAGCGAGATCATCGCCAGCGTCTACGCCAAGATGGAGCAGACCGGGCTGCGGCAGGGCATTTTGTTTATTGACGAGATCAACTGCGTATCCGAGACGCTGGCCCCCACCATGCTGCAGTTTTTGCAGTACAAAACCTTTGGCAACCAGGCGGTGCCGGAGGGCTGGGTGATCGTGACGGCCGGCAACCCGCCCGAATACAACAAGAGCGTGCGGGAGTTCGACCTGGTCACGCTGGACCGGGTGCGGCGCATCGACGTGGAGCCCAGCCTGCCCGCCTGGCAGGAGTATGCCCGCGCCCAGCGGCTGCACCCGGCGGTGACGGCCTATCTGGAGCTGCGCCCCCAGCACTTTTACAAGGTGGAACAGGACGTGGACGGCGCGCAGTTCGTCACTGCCCGCGGCTGGGAGGATCTGTCCGCCATGCTGCAGACCTGCGACGCGCTGGACCTGCCGGTGGACGAGGATCTGATCGGCCAGTACCTGCGCCACCCGGAGGTATCGCGGGACTTTGCCGCCTACTGGGCGCTGTACAAAAAGTACCACGAGGATTACGGCGTGGAGGACATTTTGCAGGGCAAGCCCTTTGACCGCGTGGTGGAGCGGGCGCTGAACGCCGGCTTTGACGAGCGGCTTTCGCTGGTCAGCCTGCTGCTGGCCGGGCTGAATGTCCGCTTTGCGGCCGCCCGCGAGGCCGACGCCATCACCGACGCCTGCTACCAGCAGCTGCGGGCCTACAAGCGCGGGCTGGAGCGGCAGGGCGCCGGCAGCACCCCCGCCGCTCTGCTGGCGGACCAGTGCAGCGACGCTGCGGACCGCCTGACCGCCGAGACCGCCGCCGGACGGCTGCCCCCGCAGGAGGCGGGCATCCACCGCCAGGCGCTGGAACTGCTGCGCGCCTGGGCCAGAACGGTGCCCGACGACGCCGACGGCGACGAGGCGTTCGACCTGGTGCGCGCCGGCTTCAACCGGCAGGTGCGCAAGCGGGAGGAGGCTGTTGCCGCCGCCGGCGACGCGCTGGAATTCGCCTTTGACTTTATGGAGCGCGCGTTCCAGAACGAGCAGGAAATGGTCGTTTTTGTGAACGAGCTTGCCCTGGGACCGGATTCGGCGCCGTTTTTGTCCGACAACGAGTGCGAGCGTTTTGAGCAGTACAGCCAGACCCTTTTGCTGGATGCGGCCCACGACCGGCTGCTGGCCGAGCTGGAGCGGGACGACCTCCGCCAAGGCGAACACAGCCGGGATTTTTAAGGCCCCTGAACAGGCCGGCAGAAAAGGCCGCCTCGATATGGGGCAGGATCACAGGAGGAAGAGACCCATGAAACTTTGGCAGATCGTGTTCAGCCCCACCGGCGGCACGCAGAAGGCCGCCGACCTGCTGTGCGGCGGCCTGCGCGGGGAACCCGTTTCGGTCGACCTGTGCAGCAGCGGGGCGGATTTTTCCGCCTTCCGCCCGGACTGCGGGGATACCGCCGTTATTGCGGTGCCGTCCTACGGCGGCCGCGTGCCGGCAGCCGCGGCGCAGCGGCTGCTGAAGATGCCGGGCGGCGGGGCGCGGGCGGTGTTGCTGTGCGTGTACGGCAACCGCGCCTACGAGGATACCCTGGTGGAGCTGGAGGATCTGGCCAAAGCCGCAGGCTTCCGCGTGGCAGCGGCCGTAGCCGCTGTGGCGGAGCATTCCATCGCGCGCCGGTATGCCGCCGGACGCCCTGACGCCAAAGACGCAGAAACGCTGCGCGGCTTTGCCCGGCAGATCCAGGCCAAACTGGATGCGGGCGGCGACGCTCTGCCGCCGCTGCCCGGCCGCCGGCCCTACAAACCGCTGGGCGTGCGCCGCATGATCCCGCAGGCCGGCAGCCGCTGTACCGCCTGCGGGCTGTGTGCTGCGCGCTGCCCGGTGCAGGCCATCGACCCTGACGCCCCGGCCCGCACCGACGTGGACCGCTGCATCAGCTGCATGCGCTGCGTGGCGGTATGCCCGCAGCAGGCCCGGGCCGTTGACCCGGAAGCATTGGCCGGGCTGGAAGCCTTTTTGCAGGCCCCCTGCACCGCCCGCAAGGACTGCGAGCTGTATTTGTGACCGTACCCTGCGCAGAGGGATCCGGATAAAAAAGTCCGCTCTGTTTTGGAAAGCTGACATCACAAAGGGCAGGCCCCGCCGTTTTGGCGGGGCCTGCCCTTTGCGGTTTATGCATTTCAGGCCGGCTGTTCCATCCGCAGCCGGTTTGCCTGCAGCCGGTTTGCGATATGGCGCATGGTCCAGGTGTAGGCGGGCAGCAGGAAAACGCAGGCAGCCACCCAGGCAGCCGGGTTTGCCAGCGACGCGCCGAAAAATCCCAGCCCCGGCACCAGCACCAGGGCCACGCCGGTGCGCGCGACCATCTCGGCCACGCCGGCCAGCATGGCGATGCTGGAATAGCCCAGCCCCTGGATCACGTACCGCCAGACGATCAGCGCCCCCAGCGGCAGGAAGAAAAGCCCGTTCCAGAACAGGTAGCTGCGGGCCAGGCTGACCACCTCCACCTCGGCGCCGGTATCGATGAACATACCGATGATGGCAACGTCAAAGAAATGCAGCAGCACCAGTGCCAGCATCGCATACACCACCGTAATGCCCAGCGCATACCGCACGCCGCTGCGCACCCGGTCCAGCCGGGCCGCGCCCAGGTTCTGCCCGGCGTAAGTGGCCATGGCGGTGCCCAGGCTTTCCAGCGGCACGCTGAGCAGATTGCTGGTCTTGCCTGCGGCGGTGACAGCCGCCACCGCCGTACTGCCCAATACGTTGACCGCCCACTGCATGATGACCGAACCGATGGCGGTGATGCTGCACTGCAGGCCCATCGGCAGCCCCATGGCCAGCAGACGGCCGCAGACCCCGCGGTCCGGCGTCTGCTCCCCTTTTTGCATCTGCAGCACCTCAAACCGCTTGACCAGGTAGATCAGGCTGGCAATGCCGGAGATCGCCTGGGACAGATCGGTGGCGAACGCGGCGCCAAACACCCCGGCATCGAATACAATGATAAAAAACAGGTCCAGCCCCACGTTCAGCACACTGGTAATGACAAGAAAGATCAGCGGGGTGCGGCTGTCGCCCAGTGCCCGCATGATGCTTGCCACCATGTTGTACAAAAACACAAAGGGGATGCCGGCAAAGATCCATCCGATGTAGGTGACTGCATCGCCGATGATGTCCGCCGGCGTCTGCATCAGCTGCAGGATCGGCCGCGTCAGCAGAACCGTGGCGGCGGTCAGCACCACCGCACCCGCCAGGCACAGCCAGGCCGAGTTTGCAACGTACCGACGCATATCGCCGTGGTCTTTCGCGCCGAAAAACTGTGCAATGGGAATGGCAAACCCGTTGCACACGCCGATCACAAAGCCCAGGATCATATAATTGATCGAGCCGGTGGAGCCCACCGCCGCCAGCGCGTCCACGCCGACGAAACGCCCGACAATAATGGTGTCGGCCAGGCTGTAAAACTGCTGGAACAGGTTGCCCAGTACCAGCGGAAAGGCAAACCACAAAATCACCTTGAGCGGATGCCCTCCGGTCAGATCCTTTGTCATATCCTCACATCCTCTATTTCCCCAATTCCCGCGCAGGGTGCTCCCCTGCTGCGGAACGCCCTCTACTATAGCGCAATCGTTCCAGGAAAATCAAGGGGGCTGCTGTGAATTTTGCTCAATCTGTGCCTTATGTTTTTGTAAGTATTGCACATTGCCGGCGCATCGAACCGCATACAAAAACGGGGCGGCAGCCGCCAGCGCAGGCAGCATGCCGTCCCGATTCCACAAACAGGTTTCTGTTTACGGCTTCACGCGGAATTCTTCCTCGCAGTAGATGCAGCGGTAACGTCCGCTGGGGGTCAGGGCAAAGATATGGTCGCAGCCCTCCTCTACCGCCGTGATGCAGCGCGGGTTGGTGCATTTGATCACGTTCACCAGCCGCTTGGGCTGATCGGGGCGGATCTTGCGGACGATATGCCCGTTTTCGATGCAGCTGATGGTGATCTGCGGGTCCAGGTAGCCCAGCACGTCAAAGTTCAGCCGGCTGACGTCCCCCTCGATCTTGATGATGTCCTTTTTGCCGCTTTTCTGGCTGCGGACGTTCTGCAAAAGCGCCACGCTGGCGCAGGGCAGCTTTTCCAGCTCCATCAAGTGGTACAGCGCCATCCCGGTGCCTGCGGTGATATGGTCGATCACCACGCCGTTTTGGATCTCGTCAACATTCAGCATTCAAACGCCACCTCCCCGGTTTTGGGGTCCTTCAGCCCCAGCAGTGTCATGATCAGCGCCATGCGCATGTACACGCCGTTCTGCACCTGCTCAAAGTAAGCCGCGCGCGGGTCGTCGTCCACGTCCAGCGTGATCTCGTTGACGCGGGGCAGCGGATGCAGCACAGCCATATCCGGCCGCGCCAGGTTCATTTTGGCTTCGGTCAGCACATAGCTGTTTTTCAGCCGGACATAGTCCTCCTCATTGAAGAATCGCTCCCGCTGCACGCGGGTCATGTACAGGATGTCCAGCTCCGGCATGGCCTGTTCCAGGCTGCGGGTCTCGACAAACTCGATGCCCCGCGGCTCAAGAAATTCGTGGATGATATAATCGGGCACCCGCAGTTCCTCCGGCGAGATCAGCACGAATTTCATGCCCTCGTACCGGGCCAGGCTCTTGATCAGCGAGTGGACGGTGCGGCCAAACTTCAGATCGCCGCAGAACCCGATGGTCAAACGGTCCAGCCGGCCTTTGCGGCGGCGGATGGTCAGCATGTCCAGCAGCGTCTGGGTGGGGTGGCTGTGCCCGCCGTCGCCGGCGTTGATGACCGGGATGCGGGAATACCGCGACGCCCGCAGCGGCGCGCCCTCCTTGGGGTGGCGCATGGCCGCGATGTCGGCATAGCAGCTGACCACACGGATGGTATCGGCCACCGTCTCGCCCTTGGCGGCGCTGGAAACGCCCGCGTCCGGGAAGCCCAGCACCTTGCCGCCCAGGTTGAGCATGGCAGCCTCGAAAGAAAGGCGCGTGCGGGTGGAGGGCTCGTAGAACAGCGTGGCCAGCTTTTTGCGGGCGGCCACATCCTGATAGGCGGCGGGGTCCCGGGCGATGCGGTCGGCCAGGTCCATCAGCCGCGTGGTCTCCTCCAGTGTAAAGTCCAGCGGGTCGATCAAATGTCTCATGGGCAGCTTCCTTTCCGGTTTTTACTCCGATTTTCAAATTTCCAGATCTCGTTTGCCTGTATCTGCTCACATCAGCTTGCGCACGATGGAGAAATCGAAAAAGTCCGTGTAATAGGTGTTGCAGTGCAGGATCGGCCGGCACAGGCGGGAGTAAAATGTCTCGTCCAGCATCAAAAGCGCCTGGCCTTCGCCGCAAAAAAGCAGCCGCCGCACCTGCGCGTCGCCCGTCACCGCGCGGATGTGCGCCACCGTGCTGGCAGTCTGCTGGCCGGCAACTTGCTCCAGCAGGTCAAACACCGGGCGGGACAGATCCATCTTTGCCAGCTTGTCCTGATCGAACAGCGCCAGCGGGATGGCATCGCTGGAATAGATGACCGGCACGTCGTCGGCAAACACCCGGCGGTGGATGCGCAATACCGTATCGCCCGGACGGATGCCCAGGCTCTCGGCCAGAGGAGCGTCTGCGGCCCCTCTGGTGACGTCCAGGTGGTCGGAGCGCGGCTCGCAGCCCCTGGCGCGGATCATGCTGTAAAACTCCAGCTTGTGGTCGGCGCGGTTTTCCAGCTCCACCACGTCCCGGTTGACGACGGTGCCGATGCCCCGCACCCGCTCTACAAAGCCTTCCCGTTCCAGCTCGCTCAAGGCGTCGCGCACCACGGTGCGGCTGACGCCCAGCTGGGCGGCCAATTCCACCTCGGCGGGCAGGCGGTCCTGCCCGGCATAGCGGCCGGTTTTCAGTTCGGCGGCCAGCCGTTCCACCACCTTGGCGGACATCAGCTCGCCGCCCAGGCGGGCGTTGGGGTCAGTGTGTTTCTTCATGCGGTTCGGTCCTTTGTCATTGCGGATTTATTCTATTATAGCACGCCGCGCCGGTTTTGCCATGCCTGCGGCGCGGATGCCCCGGTTTACCGCTGTGTTTCCGCCTGCCGGGTCGCGGCCGGGGCCAGGCCGTTCTCGCCGGCATAGCGGCAGACGTCGGCCAGGCAGCATCGCTCGCAGTAAGGCTTTGTGCGGGCGGTGCAGACGTCCCGGCCATGGTGGACCAGACGGTGGCAGAAGTCGCTGCCCTCCTCCGGCGGGATGATCTTCCACAGGGCCATCTCCACCTTTTTGGGTTCCTTGATGTTATCCACCAGGCCGATGCGGTTGCACAGGCGGATGCAGTGGGTGTCGGTGACGATGGCCGGCTTGCCGAACACGTCGCCCATGATCAGGTTGGCGCTTTTGCGGCCGACGCCCGGCAGTTTGAGCAGCTCGTCGAAAGTCTGGGGGATGCCGCAGTCATACTCATCCCGCAGCATCCGCATACAGGCCGAAATGTCCCGCGCCTTGCTGCGGCCCAGACCGCAGGGGCGGACGATCTCCTCGATCTCCTCCGGCGTGGCGGCGGCCAGCGCGGCGACATTGGGGTATTTGGCAAACAGCTCCTGCACCACCACATTCACCCTGGCGTCGGTGCACTGGGCGGCCAGGCGCACTTCCACCAGCAGCTGCCAGGCGTGGTCGTAGTCCAGCGTACATTCGGCCAGCGGATACTGCTGTTTCAGCCGCTCGATACACACCAGGGCCAGTTCCTTTTTTGTCATGCCTTTTTCACGTTCCTCTCCGGCAGGCGGGCGGCACATCCGCGGCGCCCGGACTTCCCTGGTTGATTCTACCACGCCGCTGCGCTATAATGCAAGTAATGCGCCCAAAATCCGGGCGGCACCCACAACACCGGCAGGAGGGCAACATGGAACCACTGGCACAGCGGCTGCGGCCGCGCACGCTGGACGAGGTATGCGGCCAGCAGCATCTTTTGGGGAAGGACAAGGTGTTCCGCCGCACCATCGACAGCGGCCGCATCCCCAACATGATCTTTTACGGGCCTTCCGGCGTGGGCAAGACCACCGTGGCGGGCATCATCGCCCAAAACAGCGGCATGCACCTGCACAAGCTCAACGGTACCACCGCCTCCACCGGCGACATCAAAGCGGTGCTGGCCGATGTGGGCACCCTGGCCGGCGAAGGCGGTATCCTTTTGTATCTGGACGAGATCCAGTATTTCAACAAGCGGCAGCAGCAGAGCTTGCTGGAATGCATCGAGCAGGGCACCGTGACGCTGATCGCCTCCACCACCGAAAATCCCTATTTTTACATCTATAACGCCCTGCTCTCCCGCTGCACCGTGTTCGAGTTCAAGCAGCTGAGCGCGCAGGATATCGCGCAGGGCCTGCACAATGCCGCCGTCCGCCTGGGCAGTGAGCAGAACTGCGAGATCGATATGGCCCCCGACGCGCTGAACTATCTGGCGCACAGCGCCGGCGGCGATATGCGCAAGGCGCTGGGCAACCTGGAATTTGCCGTGACCGCCGCGCCGGTGCAGGACTGCCGCCGCACGGTGACGCTGGACATGGTGCAGCAGGTGGCCCAGCATACCGCCATGCGCTACGACCGGCAGGGCGACGACCATTACGACATCATCTCCGCCTACCAAAAGTCGATGCGCGGCTCCGACCCGGACGCGGCGCTGCATTACCTGGCCCGGCTGCTGGAGGCCGGGGATCTGGTATCCGCCTGCCGCCGCCTGATGGTCACCGCCTGCGAGGATGTGGGCCTGGCCTGGCCGCAGATCATCCCCATCGTCAAGGCCGCCGTGGACGCCGCCAACATGCTGGGCCTGCCGGAAGCCCAGCTGCCGCTGGCCGACGCCGTGGTGCTGGTGGCCACCAGCCCGAAATCCAACACCGCCCACACGGCGCTGAACGCCGCCATGGCGGACGTGCAGGCCGGCAAAACCGGCCCCATCCCCCGGCAGCTGCAAAACAAGCACTACGACGGCGAGGACGCCGCCGTCAAGGGCCAGCATTACAAATACGCCCACGATTACCCCGGCCACTGGGTGGAGCAGCAGTATCTGCCCGATGCGCTGAAGGACGCGCATTACTACACCTTTGGCGATAATAAGACTGAGCAGGCAGCCGCAGCCTACTGGGAGCGCATCAAGCACCGGCGCTGACACTGAATGTTTTCCTGTCCCTGAAAGTGCCGGCCGGCGCTTTCGGGGCGCTTTTTCTGCCGCAGCCTGTTTGGCGGCGGCAGGCACAAAAAATATTTAATTTTGCAAATCCGAGGCATTACAACGAAAGTACATATCCAATCCGCGCGCATTCCGTCCGTTCCTGCCCTTTTGGGAAAAAGTATCTCTTTCAGATACACGTAGATTCGTTATCTGCTTTTTATATTTTATTTATTTTCACAAATTTATCACAATTGAACAGGTTGACAAATAAATCACTTATTATTACAATTACTGTAAAATCTTTTACGCTGAACGGGTGTCTTTGGCATCCGCTGTCGGCGGCACAGGGTGTGTAAAGTATAAAAGGAAGTATATAAACAAAGGAGAAACGAAATGCGTTATTCACATCAGCGCGAACTGATCTTGAAGGAGGTTCTTTCGCGCAACGATCACCCCACCGCAGAGCAGATCTGCACCTCTCTGCGGGAGGTCTGCCCGCGGCTGAGCCTGGGCACCGTCTACCGTGACCTGAACACGCTGGTGGAGATCGGCAAAGTCCGGCGCATCTCCATCCCCGGCGAGGCGGACCGTTTCGACGGCGAGCTGAATGTTCATCAGCATATGTTCTGCCGCAAATGCCGCAGGGTTATCACCCTGCCCATCCCGGAAGAATCGATCCGGGAGCTGGTCGCCGCCTGCCCGGATATCCGGGTGGACAACTATTTCCTGAGCGTGTTCGGCCTGTGCAGCGACTGCGCCCGGCAGGAAAACCTGTAAATCGATTTTGAGCAAACCGGCTGTCCCTTGAAAAAGGGACAGCTGGTTTTTTATGCAGCGGCTAAAACCGGGGACCAGCGCATATCCTTTGGGTATCCGCCATTCCTGCAGGCGTCAAGAGCTGGCAAAACCGTGTTTATCGGCTTTGCTTGCCTTTGCGCCCCATGCAAGCGGGAGGTGCCCGGTTTGCGCCGTTTCCTGCGCGTTTTCGCCCTGTTTTCCTGCCTGGCTGCGCTTTGCGCGGCCGGGCTTCTGCTGCCCGCCCTGTTGGGGCCTGGCGGCCCGCCGGTTCCCGCCACGGCGGAGAGCGCCGCCCTGCCCTCTCCGCCGCCCTCCGTTTCGCCGTCCCAAAGCGTTTCTTCCCCGGAAAGCGCCGAAACTGCCGGATACCGCGCCGTGTGGATCTCGTACCTGGAATGGCAGCACACTGACTTTTCCGGCAGCGAGCAGTTTACCGCGGACATTGCCGCCATGCTGGACAACTGTGCCGGCATCGGGGCCAATGTTGTCATTGCCCATGTGCGGCCATTTGGCGATGCGCTTTATTCCAGCGAGCTTTTCCCTTTCAGCCACCTGTGCACCGGCACGCAGGGGCAGGACCCCGGTTTCGACCCGCTGGCCATCCTGCTGGAGCAGGCCCATGCCCGTGGCCTGGAGGTAGAAGCCTGGATCAACCCCTACCGCCTGCAGGCGGGCGGTACGCCCGCCGCCCTGGCTGACACCGGCCTTGCCGCGCTGCATCCCGACTGGGTGCGCGAAGCCGCGGGTGGCCTTTGGCTGGACCCGGCCCTGCCGGAAGTACAGGATCACATTGCCGCCGGTGTGGAGGAGCTCTGCCGGCGGTATGAGATCGACGGCATCCACTTTGACGATTACTTTTACCCCACCACCGACCCTGCTTTTGACGGCGACGCCTATGCCGCCTACCGGTCCGGCGGCGGTACCTTGACGCAGGCAGAGTGGCGGCGGGAAAACGTCAGCGCGCTGGTTGCAAAATGCTACGCCGCCGCCCACGGGGCCGGCGTGCGCTTTGGCATTGCGCCCCAGGGCAGCCTGGAAAACAACTATAATGGCCAGTACAGCGACGTAGCCCGCTGGCTGGCCGAGCCAGGCTATGCCGATTACCTGATGCCCCAGCTGTACTGGGGCCTGGAGTACGAGACCGGCGGCAGCACCGCGCTGGCGTTGGACCGCATGCTGGCCCGGTGGCAGGCTTTGCCCCGCTGCGGGGAGGTACAGCTGTATGTGGGGCTGGGGGCCTACCGCATCGGGGAAGGCGACGGCTCAGACAACGGCAGCGAATGGCAGTCCGGCGGGGCGCTGGCCGGCCAGGCACGGTGGCTGGCGGAACAGGGTGTTGCCGGCACCGCGCTGTACCGCTACGACTCCCTGTTTGAAAATGCCGCCTGGCTGGAACTGGCCGCGCAGGAATGCGCCGCCCTGCGCGCCGCAGCCGGGGCATAGCGCGGCCGGGACCGGCCGCAAAAGGCGAAATTGCATTTGCCATGGCTCTGTGTTACACTGATATCGTATGCTGTACCTTTCCTGCCGGTCCCGGCCGCGCGGGAAGGTGCATTTTATTCAGAAGGAGCCTGAACCATGGTAGAATACTGGAATCTTTCGGTACCGGGCGTGGATGGCACCGCAGAGCGCCGGGCGTATTTGTATCTGCCCGCCTGCTACGACGCCGAGCCGGAGCGCCGCTTTCCGGTGCTGTATATGTTCGACGGCCACAACGTCTTTTTTGACAGCCACGCCACCTACGGCAAAAGCTGGGGGATGGCGGAATATCTGGACCGCACCCGGACGCCGCTGATCGTGGCCGCGGTGGAGTGCAACCACGGCCCCAACAACGAGCGGCTGTCCGAATACACCCCCTACCCTTTCCGCAACCCGCGCTTTGGGAACGTGAAGGCTTTCGGCCGCGAGACGATGGAATGGTTTGTCCGCAGCTTTAAGCCGGAGATCGACCGCCGCGCCCGCACCCTGCCCGACCGGCGGCATACCTTCATCGGCGGCAGCTCAATGGGCGGCCTGATGAGTCTGTATGCCGTAACGGCGTACAACCAGGTGTTTTCCCGCGCAATGGCGCTGTCGCCTTCGCTGTGGGTCTCGCCGGAACAGCTGGCACAGGAGATCAGCCAGGCCAGGCTGGGTCCTTCCACCATGGTGTACATGGATTACGGCGCCAGAGAGTTTGCCAACCACGCTGCCATGCGGGCCGGCTTTGCCGACGCCTGCGCCCGCCTTTTGCAGCGCCATGTGCCGCTGACCGCGCGGGTCGTCCCCGGCGGCGAGCACTGCGAGGCCAGCTGGGAGCGCCAGCTGCCCTTTGCCGTCCCCGCCTTGATGTATGGACTTTAATCGGACTTTCATATTTGCGGCGGAGGGGCCGCCGCCCGGAAAAACCGCTTACTTTCTCGACAGTCCAGCCCCGTGCAGGGCTGCGGTTGTGCAAAAGCGACAGATTTGCAATTTGCTCTTTGCAAAGCAGGAAATTGATGTTATAATCAAAATAAGCTGATGTAAGGGTCGTTTTTTTGTAAAACACGCCCCAGAAAGATCGGAGGTACATATCAGATGAGCATTTTTGAGCGGTTCGAGACACAGTTGAAGGAAACTCCCCGCACCATTGTTTTTACCGAGGGTACCGACGCCCGTATCCTCAGCGCGGCCAGCCGCCTGCTGGCAAACGGCGTGCTGAACGTCATCCTGCTGGCTGCGCCCGACGCCGTCAAGCAGGCTGCCGAGGAGGGCGGCTTTGACGTGAGCAAGGCCACCGTCATTGACCCTGCCAACTACGAGAGCTTTGACGAGATGGTCGCCCAGATGGTCGCCCTGCGCAAGGGCAAGATGACCGAGGAACAGTGCCGCGCCGCGCTGAGCAAGAGCAACTACTTCGGCACCATGCTGGTCAAGATGGGCAAGGCCGACTGCCTGCTGGGCGGCGCCACCTACTCTACCGCCGACACCGTCCGCCCCGCCCTGCAGCTGATCAAGTGCAAGCCCGGCGTCAAGTCGGTCAGCAGTTGCTTTATCCTGATGCGCGGCGATGAGTGCCTGGCCATGGGCGACTGCGCCATCAACATCGAGCCGGCCGAGGATGACATCGTCGAGATCACCCTGCAGACCGCCGAGACCGCCAAGGTGTTCGGCATCGACCCGCGCGTGGCGCTGCTGAGCTATTCCACTTTCGGTTCCGGCAAGGGCGACAGCGTGGACAAAATGCACAACGCCACCGCCCGTGTCAAGGAGCTGACCCCCGATCTGAAGGTGGACGGCGAGCTGCAGTTTGACGCTGCCGTCGCCCCCGAGGTCGGCCAGCTGAAGGCCCCCGGCAGCAAGGTGGCCGGATACGCCAACACCTTCATTTTCCCCGACATCAACGCCGGCAACATCGGCTACAAGATTGCTCAGCGTCTGGGCGGCTTTGAGGCTTACGGCCCCATCCTGCAGGGCCTGAACGCCCCCATCAACGACCTGTCCCGCGGCTGCAACGCCGAGGAAGTCTACAAGATGGCTTTGATCACCGCCGCTTTGATCTGACAAAAGCCATTCCCTGCCGCAAAAACGTACAGCCGGGACGCGCTTATAAAAGGCGCGTTCCGGCTGTTTTTGCGTCACCTGCGGCGCTGACGGCAAAAAGCCCTGCTCCTCCGGGCTGCGGAGGGGCAGGGCTTTGCTTGTTTTACAGGCAGCAGTCAGCTCTGTGCCTGGTTTTTCAGGATAACGTCGTGGCTGCCGCCCTCGACGATGCTGGTGGAGGAGACGACCGTCAGGCGGGCCTTCTGCTGCAGCTCCTCAATGCTCAGCGCACCGCAGTTGCACATGGTGCTGCGCACCTTGTACAGGGTGGTCTGCACGCCGTCAGCCAGCGGGCCGGCATAGGGCACGTAACTGTCCACGCCTTCCTCAAAGCTCAGCTTCTGTGCGCCGCCCAGGTCGTACCGCTGCCAGTTGCGGGCGCGGTTGGAACCTTCGCCCCAGTACTCCTTGACGTAGCTGCCGTTGACGCGCAGACGGTTGGTGGGGCTTTCGTCAAAACGGGCAAAGTAGCGGCCCAGCATGACAAAGTCGGCGCCCATGGCCAGCGCCAGCGTGATGTGGTAGTCCTGCACGATGCCTCCGTCAGAGCAGATGGGCACATAGATGCCGGTCTGCTCGTAGTATTCGTCGCGGGCCTTGGCCACCTCGATGACCGCCGTGGCCTGGCCGCGGCCGATGCCCTTGGTCTCGCGGGTGATGCAGATGGAGCCGCCGCCGATGCCGATCTTGACAAAATCGGCGCCGGCCTTGGCCAGGAACAAAAAGCCCTCGCGGTCCACCACATTGCCTGCGCCGACCTTGACCTTGTCGCCGTAATGCTCCCGGATCCAGGAAAGGGTGCGGGCCTGCCATTCCGAGAAGCCCTCGGAGGAGTCGATGCACAGCACATCCACGCCGGCGTCCACCAGCGCAGGCACGCGCTCGGCATAATCGCGGGTATTGATGCCGGCGCCCACCACATAGCTCTTGTTGGCGTCCAGCAGCTCGTTGACGTTCTCCTTATGGCTGTCGTAGTCCTTGCGGAACACCATGTACTGCAAACGGCCCTGCTCGTCGATCAGGGGCAGGGTGTTGATCTTGTTGTCCCAGATGATGTCGTTGCAGTCGTGCAGGCTGGTGCTGGCAGGGGCGGTCACCAGCTTCTCGATGGGGGTCATGAACTCGGTTACTTTCAGCTCGCGGCTCATGCGGGACAGGCGGTAATCGCGGGAAGCCACCAGGCCCAGCAGCTTGCCGTGGGCACTGCCGTCGTCGGTGATGGCGACGGTGGAATGGCCGGTACGGACTTTCAGGTCCAGTACGTCGGCCAGGGTGGCCTCCGGCGGCAGGTTGGAGTCAGAAGTGACAAAGCCCTTCTTGTATGCCTTGACGCGGCGGATCATGTCGGCTTCCGACTGAACGCTCTGGGAGCCGTAGATAAAAGAGATGCCGCCCTGCTTGGCCAGCGCGATCGCCAGATTCTCGCCGGAAACCGACTGCATGATGGCCGACACCATGGGGATGTTCATGGACAGGGGGCATTCTTCCTGCCCCTTGCGGTATTTGACCAGCGGGGTCCGCAGACTGACGCGGTCGGGGATACACTCGGAAGAAGAATAACCGGGAACCAGAAGATATTCGCCAAAGGTGCGGGAAGGCTCGCTGAAATAGTATGCCATTTGCTTCTCCTTTTCTTTGTTGCGCCCGGCCGCCTGGGCAGGCAGTTTATCAGGCTGTGAACATTCTGTTTAACGATGATTGTACCATATCCGCGGACAAAACACAAAATTTTCGGGTGTAGAATCTTTTTTCGAAACCTGTCAAGAAAGTTGTGGAAATTGCCGTATCCCGTACAGAGAAAGTCATACTTCCCTGCTCTTTTTTCGCTGCTGACGCAAGGCGCTGCCCTCAAAAGCCAAAGACAAGGCGAAACCCCCGCCTGAGGGAAAGGCGGGGGTTTCAGAAAGGAGGAGAAGAACACATGAAAAAGTGGTTGTAATTAACTTGCAACTAAATTGTAACCCTTTTGACACCGTTTGTCAAGGGGAATTTGTAAAAAAGTTGTAACTCTTTTTTCACTTTTTGCTCTTTCTCTCCCTTGTTCCGGGTATGGCGGCCCTTCGCGCTCAGCGGGCTTCCAGTTCGGCGCGGGGGCGCAGCGTCAGGTTGACCTCAAACAGGCAGGCATCCTTCCGCCAGCCGGCAAAGTACCATTTGTTTTCTTCCAGCCGGCCGCGGCGCAGCACAAAGCTGTCCCCCAGGGGGACCTCGATGTGGTAATAAATGACCAGGTCCTCCACCGCATGGGTCTGCAACAGCTCCAGCGGCAGCGCGTCCATCACGATATCCACATACCGGCTGTTGTTCAGGTGGCCGTTCATATCGCAGCGGGAATAGGTCGCGGTGCAGGCGCCGGCCTCCTCGGTCGTCTCGGCCTTTTTCAGCCGCATGGGCAGCGAGCGGGGCAGGCTTTCCTCGGCCCAGGGGCCGTCCAGCTCCGGCGGGCGGGTGCGCAGGATGGTGCGCTTGTCCAGGTCCACCAGCACCCAGCGGCTGTCGATAAAGGCAAGCTCGGTGCCGTTGGAATCGTAGACCGTGTACAGCCGCTTGTTGACGGCGTGGCGCATCCGCTCCGGCGCGGTGATCATCGTCAGCTTCTCGTCCACGTGGGGCATGTGCGAAATGTGCAGCGCCTGCCGCGCCAGCAGAAAGGCCGTGTTGGTTTTGGCGTAGGTCTCGTCGGTGATGCCCATCACCGCACACTGGGTGTTGGCCACCTGCTGGGCGTAGCGGAACAGGCTGCCGGGCTGGATGTTGCCCAGATAGTCGCCGTCGTGGCGGTAGACAAAAAAGTCCTCGCGGTACTCATAGGGTCTCAATTCCACAGTTGCTCTCCCCTTTCTCTTCCGCGGTGCATTTATTCCTGCGCATCCTGCGGTGCGCCGTCCCCATCGCCGGGCTGCTGTTCCGGCGCGGGCCAGTCTGCCAGCAGCTCGTTCAGGTCGATGTGGTACTTTTTGTCGCAGAACTGGCAGTTGACCTCGGCGATGGGGTCCTCGGCGCGCAGATTCTCCACTTCCTTGCGGCCCAGGCTGTACAGCATCCGCTTGACCCGGTCCGCACTGCAGTCACAGAGATAGGCCACGTGCTCGCTGTCCAGGATCTCCGGCGCAAAGCCGTCCAGCGCCAGGTCCAGCATATCGCGGATGCTTTTGCCCTCGGCCAGCATAGTGGTAACGGCGGGCATGGCCTTGATGTTGGCTTCCAGCCGGTCGATCTCGTCGTCGGTGGCGCCGGGCAGCAGCTGGACGATAAAGCCGCCCGCGCACTGCACGGTCAGGTCCCGGTTGACCAGCACGCCCAGCGCGCAGACGGTGGGCACCTGCTCGCTGATGGCAAAATACTGGGTGATATCCTCGGCGATCTCGCCGGAGACCAGCGGCACCTGGCCGATGTAAGGCTCCCGCATCCCCAGATCGCGGATGACGTCCAGCGTGCCGTCGCGTCCCACCGCGCCGCCCACATCCAGATGGCCGTCGGCGCGGGGCGGAAGCTCCACCACCGGGTTCTGCACATAGCCCTTGACGTTGCCGCTGCCATCCGAGACCGCCAGCAGCCGGCCGGCGGGGCCGCCGCCCTTGATCTGCAGCGTGATGGAATCCCGACGGCTTTTCAGCATCATGCCCATCATCGAGGCGGCCGTCAGCAGGCGGCCCAGCGCGGCCGTGGTGACGGCGCTGGTCTTATGGTACCTCTCCGCCTGGCGGACGATCTGGGTGGAATCGACGCCGTAAAACACGACGCCACCATTTTCCGAGATGCCCCGCAGCAGGTTGGGGGTCTGGTTCTTTTCTTCAGTCATACTGTTTCCTCCTGCGTGTAACGCTTGACGGCGGTGAAGATCCACCGCTGGCTGTCCGGCCGCACCGGACCGAAATCCTCGCCGTCCGAAACTTTTACCAGGGTAAACCCGTAGCGGTCCAGCGCGGCGCGGACCGTTTCCATCGAGTAGCTGTATTCCCGCAGCGATTCTCTCACCACCTGGCCGGAGGGCAGGTTGGTGATGGTCAGCTGCATGTCCACCCAGCCGGCCGGGTCATAGTGGTTCTGCCAGTCGCAGCGGGCGTCGGGCGCCTCGATGGTATAGGCGTTGTCGCCCAGCACCCGCTCGTGCTTGTAAGGGGTGTTCAGGTCAAACAGGAACACCCCGCCCTTTTCCATGAAAAAGGCGGCCTGCCGGACCGCCTTTTCAAACTGCTGGATGGGACCGATGTGGTTGAAGGTGTCAAAGGTGGACACCGCAGCCCGGATGGTGCCGTACAGCTCCATGGACAGGATGTCCTGGCAGAGCAGCAGCACTTTGCCGGAAAGCCCCAGCTCGTCCGCTTTCTCGCGGAAAACGCTGAGCATCTCCGGCGAGCGGTCGATGCCGATCACATCATAACCCGCCTGGCTGAGCATCAGCGTCAAGTCGCCGGTGCCGCAGCCCAGGTCGGCCAGCAGGCCGCCGGCAACGCCGTTGGCTTCCAGCTCGCCGTGGACATAATCAAACAGCGCCTGGTAATCGGCCTCGCCGTTGAACTCGTCGTAAAACCAGGCAAATTCTCCGTATGCCGCCATATCACGCCTCCGGCTGTTCCAGGCAGGCAGTCAGGCAGGCCTGCAGCTCCTCAATGCCCAGCCCCTTTTCGGCACTGGTCAGAAAGACCTTTTGGCAGCCGTAAGGCTCCAGCAGCGCGGCAAACTCCGCCATGGCAGCCTGCTGCTGGGTCTTTTTCAGCTTGTCCGCCTTGGTCAGCGCGGCCACAAAGGGGATCTGGTGGTACTGCAGGTACTCCAGCATCTGCACGTCGTCGGCGCTGGGGGCATGGCGGCTGTCCAGCAGCTGCACCAGCAGCGTGGTGCGGCGCTCGGCCTCAAAATAGCTGTTGATCAGCTCGTCCCAGCGGCGGCGCTCGGCGTTGGATACCTTGGCGTAGCCGTAGCCCGGCAGATCCACAAAGTAGACGGTGTCCACGCGGTAGAAATTGATGGTGGCCGTCTTGCCCGGCGTCGCGCTGACACGGGCCAGGTTCTTGCGCTGGCACAGCCGGTTGATCAGGCTGGACTTGCCCACGTTGGAGCGGCCGGAAAAGACAAACTCCGGCCGGTCGCTGGCAGGCAGCTGGCTGGACAGTCCGTAAGACGCCTGGAACTCACTCAACTGGAAATTCATATTCTTCCTCAACTCTTTTTGGCCGGACCGCTCACATCACGGCGGCAGGCTCCTTGGCCGTATCCTTGGCGGGGACCGGATCAGCGGCGATCAGCTGGGTGGCAGTGGGCACGGGGCGTGCCTCCCGCGGGGTGGTGCGCACCGGCTTGACCAGCGCCTCGCCCAGCACCTGGGACAGGTCGCCCACCGGCACAAAGCGCACGGCCTTTTTCACCTCGGCGTCCACATCATGCAGGTCGCTGACGTTGTCCTTGGGGATCAGCACCTCGTGGATGCCCTCGCGGAAGGCCGCCATGCTCTTTTCTTTCAAGCCGCCGATGGGCAGCACGTTGCCGTGCAGCGTGATCTCACCGGTCATGGCAAGGTCGCTGCGCACCGGCATGCCGGACAGCGCCGAGATCAGCGCCGTGGTCAGCGTAACGCCGGCCGAAGGCCCGTCCTTGGGCACCGCGCCCTCCGGGGCGTGGATGTGGATGTCCGACGTTTTGATGCGGTCGGCCGGGATGTTGTACTCGTCGGCATGGACGCGGGCGTAGGTCACGGCCAGGTGGGCGCTCTCCTTCATCACGTCGCCCAGGCTGCCGGTCAGCTCGATCTTGCCGCTGCCCTGGGGGATGACTGCCACTTCCACCGGCAGCATCTCGCCGCCCACGCTGGTCCAGGCAAGGCCGTTGGCGATGCCCACCGCGTTTGCGCGGGAAATAAAGGAAGGCTTGACCTTTTCCGGCCCCAGCAGCGTCTTGACCATGGCGGCCGAGACGCTGATCTTCTCCGCCTCGCCCGCGGCGATTTTTTTGGCGCACTTGCGCAGCACATCGGTGATGGTGCGTTCCAGATTGCGCACGCCGGCCTCGCGGGTATAGCCGTCGATGATCTGATACAGCGCGCCGGCGGACATCGTGACCTTGCCGGTCAGGCCGTTGTTTTTCAGCTGCTTGGGCAGCAGGTGCTTTTTGGCGATGTTGAACTTTTCGGTGCGGGTGTAGCTGGAAAGCTCGATCACATCCATACGGTCGTACAGCGGCGCCGGAATGGTGGACGCATCGTTGGCCGTGGTGATGAACAATACCTCGCTGAGGTCGAACGGGATATCCAGATAGTTATCCTTGAACGTGCGGTTCTGCTCCGGGTCCAGCACCTCCAAAAGCGCGCTGGAAGGGTCGCCCTTGTAGTCCCCGGACAGCTTGTCGATCTCGTCCAGCAGAATGACCGGGTTGGAGGACTTGGCCGTAGTCACCGCGCTGATGATGCGCCCCGGCATGGCGCCGATGTAGGTGCGGCGGTGGCCGCGGATCTCGGCCTCGTCATGGACGCCGCCCAGGCTCATGCGGGCAAACTTGCGGCCCATGCACTCGGCAATGGAATGGGCGATGGACGTCTTGCCCACGCCCGGAGGGCCCACCAGGCAGATGATCTGCCCCTTGACGTCGGTGTTCAGCTTGCGCACGGCCAGAATTTCCAGGATGCGCTCCTTGACCTTGTTCAGGCCGTAATGGTCATGGTCCAGCACCTTGCGGGCGTGGGCCTGATCCAGGTCGTCTTTGGTGGTCACATGCCAGGGCAGCGCCAGGCAGGTGTCCAGATAATTGCGGATGACGCTGGTCTCGGCCGAGTTGCCCTGCATGCGGGCCAGGCGCTCGCACTCTTTCAGCAGCTTTTCCTCGCTCTCGGCGTCCAGCTTGAGCTCCAGGATCTTCTGGCGGTAGGTGTCGGCCTCGGCGCGGGTATCCTCGCTGTCGCCCAGCTCCTCGCTGATGGCGTGCATCTGCTCGCGCAGATAGTATTCCCGCTGGCCCTTGTCCATCTGGACGTTGACCTTCTCGTCGATGTCCTTTTCGATGGCAAGGATGTTGCACTCGCGGTGCAGCAGCACCAGCAGCTTTTCCAGCCGGCCCAGCAGGGTGGACTCGTTGAGCACCGCCTGCTTGTCCTGATACTTGAACAGCAGGTTGGCGGGCATATATTCGCTCAGGTACAGCGCATTGTCCGACGAGAGGATGTTATACACCACATCCTTCGAGATCTGCGGGCTGAAACTGAGATACTCCTCAAAGCATTCCTTTAGGCTGCGCACCAGCGCCTCCACCTGGGCCTGCTTTTCGGTGTTGATGCCCCGCACCGGCGCCGGGCGCACGGTGGCCTGCAAAAACTTGCCGCCGGACTCCAGCTCCAGCAGGCGGGCGCGGCTTTTGCCCTCCACCAGCACCTTGACCAGCTCGTCCGAGACACGCAGCACCTGCTTGATCTCGGCCACCACGCCGTAGGTGTACAGGTCGCCGGCGGCCGGCTCCTCCACATCCAGCTCCCGCTGGGCCACCAGGAACACGCTGCTGTTGAGGTGCATGGCGGCCTCAATGGCGGCGATGGACTTGGCGCGGCCCACCTCAAAATGGACGATATTGTTGGGGAAAACCACCAATCCGCGCAGCGCGATGGCCGGCAGATGCAGCACGTTTGAGGCGATCTTCACCTTAACTTTCTTCTCAGGCATATTCTTTCCCTCCATTGACCCGGCAAAGGTCTTGCGTTCCAGGGTGTATCTGAAAGATCCCCGGCGCTGTCTGATCCTGCCAAAAAGCCGCGTACCTCAGCGTTGCATCCGCTGCTTTTTCGCGAATTTCTCAGCACCTTTGATCTCTCCGATTTTCCTGATCACCGGGCCGGTCACATACCGGCCGCCCCAGGGCTTTTTCTTCAGCGCCGCACAAAAGGCAGCGTTTTGGTGTCCAGCCCGGCGGGCAACAGTACAGACAGGTTTTTCTCGCAGACCTGGGCGTGCAGGCTGGTGCGCGGGGCGCATTCGCCGTCCAGCGTGACGATCAGCGGGCGGCCGTCCAGTGTTTCCATCGTGACGGTGCGCACCCGGCAGAAGGTCATATACGGGGCAAACTCCGGCTTGACGGCATCCTCTGCGGTCAGGTGCCCGCCCGCCTTGTACCTGGCCAGCAGGCCAGCCATCTTCCAGCGGGGCACCGGCTTTAACAGCACCACATCCAGCAAACCGTCGTCCAAAAGCGCATGGGGGCCGGCGAAATAACCGCCGCCGTAGACCCTGCCGTTGCAGATGGCCGACATCATGTAATCCCCTTCCAGCATGCGGTCGTCCAATGTGACACGCAGCCGGTGGCGAAAGGTGCTGAAAACCGCCTCGGCGATGGACAGCGTATATGCCATGCTGCCGCCGCAGAAGGGCAGCCGCTTGAATTTGGGGATCCCATAGGCGACCTGGGCGTCCAGCCCGGCCGCACAGATGGCGGCGCTGTACCCGTACTCCGTACAGATGGTATCGATGGCATGGGGGCTGCCCGCCAGCTGAGCGGCGATGTCCAGAAACTGCTCCTTTGGGGCAAAGTTCCGCACAAAATCGTTGCCGCTGCCGCAGGGCACCAGCCCGACAGAGAGGTTCGGATGCCCCACCGCGGCCTGCACCACCTCGTTGAAGGTGCCGTCCCCGCCGCAGGCGTACAGCCAGACAGGCTCTGCGGCCTTGGCAAACTGTTCCGCCAGCTCCCGCGCATGGCCGGGGCGGGTCGTTTCCAGGATCTCCACCTCGTCCGCACACTGCGCTGCGGCCGCCTGGATGCGGGGACGCAGCATAGAAGATGGATTTTTCGGTCCCGCCACAGGATTGATGACAAAGATCCGCTTCAACCGTATCCCCTGCCTCCCGCGCGCCGCAGCACGCCGTTGTTCTGCAATATTTCTACTCAGTTGTCCAAAAGGGACACTTATAAAAATACATGGTACATTTTATAGCCTTTTTTTGCAAATGGCAAGCACTTGGGAAAAGATGTTACAAATAAGACACAATCTGACCGCTGCGCCGGATTTTTTTGCGGAAAACGCCGGGAGCTGTTCCGGTCAGGGCGCATTTCTGCAAACCCTCCCGCCGGCAAAGAAAAGATCCCAATGCCGCCCGGTCTGAAACCGAGGCGCATTGGGATCCTTTTATTGATTCAATCTGTACCAAAAGCGTCTAAGCAGTCTGCCGTCGCCGGTAACAGCGTGCCGCCAGAAAAACCAGCGCCAGCGCGGCCAGCAGCGCAAACGCCGGGAACATCACGTACTGGGGCACCACCGCGCCCGGCAGCTCGTAGGGCGCAGGGCTGAAAATGTTGGAAAACTTCATCATGCGCACCGGCAGCAGGTTATACAGCAATAGCGGCCACAGCGGGCGTTTGGGCAGGTCAAACATCATCGGCGCCAGCATCAGCACCGTGACGACGATGACCACCGCAAAGGGCGTTTTCAGACGGGCGCTCAGCAGCATGGTCAGGGCGGCCTGCATCAGGCTGGCCGCCATCACACACAGCACGCACAAAAACGTGCACTGCAGCAGCGTCAGCGGATAGTTGTAGCGCCAGGCCATCATCTGCAGCGGCGCGTCGCCGTTGTCAAAGCCGTAGCTGGACAGGAAACTGAGCCAGGACGCCCCGGCCGTCAGCCCGAACAGCGCCAGCTGCACCGTGGTCCCCGCCAGCAGCTTGGCCCAGGCCAGCAGGCCGCGGCCATGCCGGGCGCTGCGCAGGATCGGGTCGGTGCCGCGGGAGTATTCACCGGCAAACAGCGGCGCCAGGCAGACCGCCCCCGCAAAGGCAGCCAGAAAGCCCACAAATTCCAGTGCTGTCAAAAAGGTCTCGTACCCGGCGGTGGAGCGGTAGGTCCAGGGCGTTTTGATCTGCGCGTCCCAGGCCAGCAGGGCGGCTTTGGTGGCGTCGCCGGCACTCATCTCGGCAATGTCTTTTGCCACCAGCGCGCTGCGGCGGGCATAAAATTCCGCGGCCAGGTCGGGCGTCATGGCAAGCACTTCCTCCTCGGTATAGAAGTTGCTCATCATCAGCCAGATCGGCTCGTAGGGGCGGGCGGTCTGCTGGTATTCCTGCGTCGCCTGGTACAGCTCGGCGTTCTGCGGGATGGCCTGGTAGGCGCGGGCGGCTTCCGTCAGCAGTTCGCCGTCCATCGGCCTGCCGCTGAGCGCCAGGGCATAGCCCCGGTCCTTTTCCATTGCGTGACGGTTGGATTCCAGATATTCGCCGTTGATGTAGGACCCGCCCATCAGGTACAGCTGGGAATTGAGCAGCGCAAAGATCAGCACTGCGGCCAGCGCAGCCCAGGTGGAGCGCCTGCCCAGGATCTTGCGGTATTCAAACCCGACAATGGTCCAAAACTGTCTCATTTTCCGCTCACCTCCTGAAACACCGAGAGATACAGATCCTCCAGATTTGGCTCGGCCGGCTGTGCGCCGGCACAGGGCGCTTCCGGTGCGATCAGCCGCAGGGCGGTGCCCCCGGCTTCCGGGTGGACATCCGCCGCAGGGTACCGGGCGCACAGTTCCTCCGCCTGCGCGGCCGGGACCGTGCAGGTCCATACTTTGCCGGCCACCGTCTCCAGCACCTGCCGGCGGGTGCCGCTTTGCAATAGCACCCCGTCCTTCAACAGCAGGATGGTGCCTGCGATATGTTCCACGTCAGAAACGATGTGGGTGGACAGCAGCACCGTCCGTGTCTCGCCCAGGCGGGCGGTCAGATTGCGGAAGCGCACCCGCTCGCTGGGGTCCAGGCCGGCGGTGGGCTCGTCCAGCACCAGCAGCTGCGGGCTGCCCAGCAGCGCCTGGGCAATGCCCAGCCTGCGGCGCATGCCGCCGGAAAACGTGCGGATCTTTTTGCGGCGCTGGGGGGCCAGCCCCACCAGTTCCAGCAGTTCTTCGGTTTGCAGCCCGGCCTGCTGCCGGGGCAAGCCCTTCAGAGCCGCCAGATAAAGCAGAAAATCCTGCGCCGTAAACTCCGGATAATAGCCGAATTCCTGGGGCAGATAGCCCAGGCTGGCGCGGTAAGCCTCGCTGTCCACCTCCATCCCGCCAAAACGGATGCTGCCGGAGGTGGGCCGCAGCACCCCGCAGATCATGCGCATCAATGTGGTCTTGCCTGCGCCGTTGGCCCCCAGCAGCCCGTATACGCCGGGGCCCATCCGCGCGCTGACACGGTCGCAGGCCAGCTTGGCGCCGTATTGCTTCGTGACCCGATCCAAAACCAGTTCCATAAAAGTCCCTCCTGTCGTTTTTCCATGCCGCCCCGGCTGTCCGGGTAAAAAGGCAAAGCGTTTTTCCCGGTCACTGCGGGCACAGCGTCTGCCGGTACCAGCGCCTTGCCTGCCAGCCGGTCAGCAGGATGGCGGCGGCCAGCGCCCCCTGCCACAGCGGCAGAAACTCCGCCGCAGCGGCAGCTTCATCGAAAAAGGTCAGCAGGAAGCGCCCGGCACTGACCCCGCAGCAGACTGCCGCGCAGGCATAACCGCCCTCCGCGCCGCGGAACCGGTTCAGCACCCACAAACTGCCCCCGGCCGAGAGCAGCCAGGGCGTAAGCAGGTACACCGCCGCCTGCGCGAGGTCAAGCGCCGTCATCCGGTGCAGGGCGGCCAGGGCGGCGGCCAGCACCGGCAGCATCGCCGCCCCCAGCAGCAGCGTGCGCGCCATCACCGCCTGCCGCAGGCTGTACCGGCAGGCGGCCTCCAGTTCCGCCATGCCGAACCGCGCGGCACGGGCCAGCTCACAGACCAGGACCAGCGTTACCAGCGGCAGGACGGCGGCCAGCGCCCAGGCATCGTCCTGCCTGCCAGGCACGGACGCCAGCCAAAGGCAGAACCCCGCCGCCCCTGCGGCCGCCAGCCAGACCCGCCAGCGGAGATAGCGCAGCTGCACCCACAAAAGCCAGCCGACGCCGGTATGGGGCCGCCAGGCCGGCAGCCCGGCCAGAAACGCCGCCCCGCGCCGGGCGGGCGGCGTGGCAAAGGCGGCGCGCAGCTCAGCATGCCAATCGATTTTGCGGGGGCCATGATGTTTCATGCAAAATCCTCCTCCCGTAATGTTTCACGCAGACGTTTCAGCGCGGCGCGCAGTTTGCGGCCGACCGCAAAGCGGGAAAGCCCCACAATGGCGGCCACCCGCCCCACCGGCAGGTCATTCGCGTACCGCAGCAGCAGGATCTCCTGCTGGTCGGCAGGCAGGCCGGCAATGGCCTGGCGCAGCGCAAGGGTGCGGTCTGTATCCGCCAGGCTGTCCGGCGCCGGCAGCTGGTCGTCCAGCGGCAGCGCAGGCCGCCGGCGGAACACGTCGGTACACAGGTTGCGGGCGATCCCGTACAGGTAAGCCGTCCGCCTGCCTGCCGCTTGCTCTCGTCCTGGCGGTAATAGCGCAGGAAGGCTTCCTGCGTCAGGTCCTCGGCCAGATCGGCGTCGCGGACGCGGAAATAGCAGTAGCGGTACAGTTTTTCGTACTGTACCGCCAGGTCCTCCTCCATTGTGCGTTCCCTCCTTTTCTGCCGACCGGCATTTGTCCTTCTATTTATATAACGAGCCAGCATTGCAAAATGTGCGGGCAAAAAGCGGCAGGGATACGCGCCGCCGCTCTCGATCATCGGCAGCCGGCTTTTCCCGGTCAGCCGCTGCGGCCGGCTGCTTTTCGGCATGGAACTATAAGGCCGTCGTCTTTGGGGTGCGGGCGCGGCAAAGGCAGCCTTCCGTTTGTATCATTTGCCCCCATTACCGCTTAACACCTTTTTAATGAAGCACTGACATTTCCTTAACTTCGGCCACGTATCCTTTATTTTGCACCCGGATGGGAAAGTCACACGCGGCGTATCGGCCCCATGGCAGGCAGCCTTTTCCGGATGCGCCGCAAAAAAGCGATAAGGAGCAAAAAACATGAGCAACTGGACATTGAAAGAGAGTGCGCAGGCGTTGGCCGCCAAGACCGTGCTGAACTACTTGGACAAAGACCCCGACCAGAGCATCCCCAAACTGCTGGACTGGTTCGACCGTTTTGATGTGAAAAACGCCTGGCCGTCCCACCGTGCCGTGCTGCGCCGGGTGCTGACCGACCCGAACTCCAACTGGTACCGCCTGCTCAAGAGCCTGTGGACCGACATCGACGACGGCGTGCGCCGCAAAATCTTCGAGAACTTCATCATCAACACCTCGCTGCTGGGCGTACCGCGCCAGAAAGAGCTGAGCGAGAAATACAACTGCAACATCCCCTGGGCCATCCTGATGGACCCCACCAGCGCCTGCAACCTGCACTGCACCGGCTGCTGGGCCGCCGAGTACGGCAACCGCCTCAACTTGACCTACGAGGAGATGGACGACATCATCGACCAGGCCAACGACCTGGGCTGCTACATGTTTCTGTTCACCGGCGGCGAGCCGCTGGTGCGCAAAAAGGACATCCTCCGCCTGTGCGAAGCCCACAACGACTGCGTGTTCCTCTCCTTTACAAACGCCACCCTCATCGACGAGGAATTTGCCGACGAAATGCTGCGGGTGAAAAACTTCATCCCTGCCATCAGCGTCGAGGGTTTTGAGCAGGCCACCGACGACCGCCGCGGCCATGGCACCTACCAGGCGGTGGTCAAAGCGATGGAAATTCTGCGCCGCAAAAAGCTGCCGTTTGGCATCTCCTGCTGCTACACCAGCGCCAACACCGAGGTCATCGGCAGCGAAGCATACTTTGACGACATGATCGCCAAAGGTGCCAAGTTTGCCTGGTTCTTCACCTACATGCCCTGCGGCCAGGCCGCCGTACCGGAACTGATGGCCACCGCAGAGCAGCGGGAGTTCATGTACCACCAGATCCGCAAGTTCCGCCAGACCAAGCCGCTGTTCACCATCGACTTCTGGAACGACGGCGAATTTGTGGGCGGCTGCATTGCCGGCGGACGGCGGTACTTCCATATCAACGCCAACGGCGATATGGAAGCCTGCGCCTTCATCCATTATTCCGATTCCAACATCCGGCAGCATACCCTGCTGGAAGCCCTGCGCCGCCCCTTCTTCCAGGCCTACCATGACAACCAGCCCTGGAACGGCAACCACCTGCGCCCCTGCCCGGTGCTGGACAACCCCGGCAAACTGACCGCCGTGGTGGAAGCCACCGGCGCCCACTCCACCGATCTGGAACACCCTGATGATGTGCGCGAGTTCTCTGACCGGTGCGTGGAGCGGGCGGAGAAATGGGCCGTCACTGCCGACCGCCTGTGGGCCGAGAGCGGCCACGACTGCGCCCACTGCGCGGGCTGCGGAGCGGCAGCCAAACACAGGGAGGCATAAGCCGGACAAAATAAAAGACACAAAAAACGAGAAGGGGAGCAGAAACCCGGGTTTCTGCTCCCCTTCTCATCCTCAGTGCCGCCAACCGGGATCGAACCGGTACGCTGTCTCCAGCGAGGGATTTTAAGTCCCTTGCGTCTGCCAGTTCCGCCATGGCGGCTTACCGGTTTATTGTACAACGCGGCGGCAGGCTTTGTCAAATCTCTGTTGCTCGTTTTTGCCGGGCGGTAGGCAAGCGGGCGGGTTTGTGGTAAAATAGCAGCAGAAAACACAATGCGGACGCGGCGGACGCCGCAAAACCATCGCACCAGGAGGTTCCGCCCATGCACACAGAACATACGGCAGCGCAGCGCCGCACGCTTGCGCTGTTTTTGCTGGGGGGCGCGCTGGGGGCGCTGGCGTTCCTTTTGGTCTACGGCGCGGCTCCGCTGGACGTGACCAACGACGCCTTCTGCCGCGGCGGCTATATCGAGAAGGACATCCAGCAGCATTACGCCGGCTGGCTGTTCTACCGGCAAAGCGAGCCCGGCTTCCCGCTGTGCGTCGCCCAAAACATCAATTTTCCTGATGGGCTCAGCGTCGCGTATACCGACTCGGTCCCGCTGTTTGCGGCCCTGTTCCGGCTGCTGTCCCCTGTCCTGCCGGACACCTTCCAGTATTTCGGCTGGTTTACGCTGCTGGCGTTTTTCCTGCAGGGGGCGTTCGGGGCGCTTTTGGCCGGGCTGTTTGTTCCGGGCGTGGCGCTGCCCCTGCTGGGGGATATCCTGTTCGTCACCAGCCCCGTGCTGTTTGAGCGGGCCATCCGCCACACCGCGCTGGGGGCGCAGTTCTTTATCCTGGCCGCGCTGTACTGGTATTTCCGCTGCCGGCGGCAGGGTCGGATGCCGGGGCCAGGGCTGTTTTTGCTGAACGTGGCCGCCGTCACCATCCACCCCTACTTTGTGCCCATGACCTATGCCGTCACGCTGGCGCTGCTGGTGGAATGCGCCGCCGCAAGCCGCCGGTGGGCAAGGCCTGCGCTGTACCTGGCCGGCGATCTGGCCGCCACCGCCGCGGCCGGGTGGGTGTTTGGGCTGTTTTACGGCGATGCTTCCGGCGGCAGCGACGCGCTGTACGGCTATTTCGGCTTGAACCTGAACGCGCTGTGGAACCCGGCGGGCGTAAACGGCACTGTCTGGAGCCGGCTGCTTCCGATGCAGAATCAGGTGGGCGGCAACTACGACGCCTTTGCCTACCTGGGGCTGGGCGTATTGATTGCCCTGCCGGCGGCCGCGCTTGTATTGGCATTGCAGCGCCGGCTGGGGCTGCGCGGGCTGGCCCGCCGCCACTGGATGCTGGGCATCGTCTGCCTGATTTTAACGCTGTTTGCCGTAAGCAATGTGGTAACGGCAAACGGCGCCACGCTGCTGGAGCTGCCGCTGCCGGGGCCGCTTTTGCAGCTTTGCTCGGTGTTCCGCTCCGGCGGGCGGATGTTCTGGCCGATCTATTACCTGCTTTTGCTCACGGCCTTTGTCTGGCTGGTGCGGGCCGTGCCGCGGCGCTGGCGGGGCGCGCCGGTCGCAGCCGCGGTGCTGCTGGCGGCGGTGCAGGTGTGGGATATTTCCCCCGGCCTTGTGCAGCGCAGCCAGGCCATGGCGGAGGCGCAACAGCAGCAGGCTTTCCCCTCCGGGCTGGAGAGCAGCTTCTGGCAGGAAGCCGCATCCCGCTATGAGCACATCGTCTCGCTGAACGGCATCCAAGACGACGCGCTGCACCTGGCGCTGTACGCCGCCGACAACGGCATGACCACCAACGACCCCTTTGCCGCCCGCTACGACGCCGGCGCGCTGGACGCTGCGCGCCAGTCCGCGCTGGCAGAACTGGCAGAAGACAGGGCGGACGCCGGCAGCCTGTACCTGTTCCGGGACGAGACCGCGTTTTTGCAGGCGGTGGAGCCGGTAAAGGACGCCGCCTGGTGCGGCGAGGTGCGCTCGGCCGACGGCAGCTGCCGGTGGTATGTGATCGCCCCCGGCATGCAGGACTTTGCCGGCGACGCGCTGTGCACCCGCTATGACGAGAGCTATCCTCTGCGCCTGGCCGATTACACCGACCAGCTGTGGAACCGCGGCGTGCTGGACAGCACCAAAAAGACCGTCTGCTTTGCCGACGCCCCCTTTACCCGCGCAAAGCTGGAAAACGCCGCCGCCATTGCGGCGGACGGGATCGAATACGCCATCACCGGGTTTGACGACAGCGACCCCGGCTGGCTGATGATCACGCTGGACATCGACGACGCCACCGTGCTGTGGGACAAAGAGTTGGAGACGATACAAAAGTGAGAGAGATCCATGTAAAAAGCCTGCTGCCGGTACGGCTGGACAAGTACCTGGCCCGGCAGTACCCGGCGCTGGGCATCGGGCGGCTGAACAAGGCCCTGCGGGAGAACAAGATCAAGCTCAACGGCAAAAAGCAGCCGCTTGCCACCCGCGTGCAGAACGGTGACGTTATCCGCCTGTATCTGACCGACGAGCAGCTGGGCGAAGCGCCGCGCCAGGGTCCAGCGTTTGCCGGCCTGCGCCCGGCTGAATTTGTGTACGAAAACGACGATCTGATCGTCGCCAACAAACCCGCCGGCATCCCGGTGGAAGGCCCGGATGCCGACACGCTGGCAAACCGCGTGTGCAAGACACTGTACGACGCCGGCCGCTGGGATGCCGCCCGCCCGCCCCGGCTCTGCCACCGGCTGGACACCGGCACCAGCGGGCTGGTACTGCTGGCCAAAACGCCGGAGGCTGAGGCGTTTTTGACCGGCCTGATCCGGGACCGCGCGCTGCGCAAGCGGTATCTGTGCGTGACCTTTGGCCGGCCGCAGCCGCCCGCGGCCACCCTGCACGACTATCTGCTCAAGGATGCCGAGGCCGGCATCGTGCGGGTGGTAAACCGCCCCCGCCCCGGCGCCAGGGAGATCATCACCGCCTACGAGACGCTGGCCGTCAGCGGGCGGCTGGCGCTTTTGCAGGTGGAACTGGTCACAGGGCGCACCCACCAGATCCGCGCCCACCTGGCCAGCATCGGCTGCCCGATCCTGGGCGATTCCAAGTACGGCAACCACGCCGCCAACCGGGAGCTGAAACTGAAATACCAGGCCCTGTGCGCCTGGGAGCTTGCTTTCCCGGCAAAAATCTCCGATCCTGCCTTCACCGGTCTGGCCGGCAAGCGATTCTGCGCGCCCAAGCCCTGGTACTGCCAGCAGGTTTTGGACGGCGTGCTGAAATGACCCTTCCCCTGCCCCGCTTTGCACAGCAGGAAAAACGCCAGGCGGAAGCCCCTTTGCAGTTGGGGCTTCCGCCTGGCGTTTGTTTGCATTGCCGGCCGGCACCGTTCAGTATGCTTCGGCCAGGCTGTCCAGCAGCCGGCGGCGGTCGGAATCGTCGGGGATATACTGCTCCACCGTCCGGCAGGGATAGTCCGGGCAGACGGCGCAATGGGGCAGCCCGCGGCCCATGCCGCACTGCCGCATGGGGCAGCCGGCACACATTTTCTCGTTGGCCCCTGCGGGAGAATCGCACCCCCGGCACACCATGTCATCGGGTGCAAAGGCGAAATCCGGCGTGGAATATTCCTGCGCCAATCGGGCCATGGCAGCCCTGTCGCCAGCCTGTGTGGCGATCCAGACCGGGCATTCCGAGCAGACCAGCCCGCAGAAAGCAATTTTCCGGGCAGGAGCATTTGAGGGTTCCGTCATCGGGGCTTCCTCCTGTTCTGCGTTCGCTTTTGGTTTTGCCGCCTCGCACTCCCGCCGCAGGGCCTCGCGGGTGTACAGGGTATTCATCACTTCCAGCAGTTCTTTTTTGCTCAGCCGCGGCGGCAGGCCGATCTTGCGCAGAAAGCGGCGGCGGAAGTCGGCGCAGTCCGGCCGGCCGGAAAGCCCCCACTCGTACAAATCGCTGTACAGGATCGGTTCCGCCTGCGCCGGGGCGCCGCCCTGCTGCGGCATGCCGGCCAGGGCGGTGCGCAGGCCGGCCAAGATCACCTCGTTGGGCACGCCCTCCACGCCCAGCAGGCCCTCCCTGCCAGGCTCCGTCTTGCGGGGCTCCTTGCCGGGCAGGGCGGGCACATAGGCCTGCACCACATGCTCCGCCCCCGCGATGCGGGTGACAAAATGGCGGATGCGGAACCCCGCCGCGTCCGAGTCGGTCAAAACGATCAGCCCTTTTGTCCGGGCCAGGCGCTTGAACAGCGCCTGCATCGCCCTGTCCTTGAATACGGCAAAGCCGTCGGTGGTCAAAATCGTCCCTTCCACAATACCGGCCAGACGGGCGGCGTCGTACTTGCCTTCCACCACCAGCACGCGGTCCAGCTGCAGTTTCATCGGCGGCCTCCCGCCAGGGCCAGCTGGCACAATGCTTTTTGCAGCAGCAGGTCGCTGTCCAGCTTGCTGCGTTTCAGATCCAGGTCCAGCTGCTGCAGGATGCACAGGCTGTTTTCCAGCTGGGCGCGGCTGAAGCGTGCGGCGGCTTTCTCGGCGTTGCCCAGGCGGTAGTTCCATTTACCGGTGTAGCCGAAGTCTTTGGCCGCGTCGGCCAGCTGGCGGCGGCTGCGCCGGGCCAGGAACACCCGGTAAATATCCAGATAGTTGCCGATCAGTGCGCCGGTGATCAGGATGGGGTCGTTTTGCAGCTCCAGCAGAACTTTGAGCTTTTGCAGTGCCTTGGCTGTCTGGCCGGAGGTAACCAGCTTGACCATGTCAAAAGTGTCGGCATCCAGCGTAACGGTGCCCAGCTCCCGCACCATCTCCGGCGTGACGGTGCCGTAGCCGGACAGCGCCGCCAGCTTGTCCACCTCGTTGCGCAGCAAAAACTGATCCTCGCCGCAGCGGTCCAGCAGCTGGGTATCCGCGCCGGGGGCAAAGGTCGTCCCCATCTCCCCGGCCCAGGTGCGCAGCAGCTTTTGCAGGTCGCTGCGGCCGGGCTTGGCCACCTGGACGCAGTACCCCAGCTTTTCGCAGGCGGAGATCAGCTTCTGCTCCCGCTTGCCGGGCTTGATCTTGCCGTAATGCTCCTCGAACACGCTGGTCAGAAGAAAGACTGCGTTCTCGGTGTCGGCCAGCGTGTCGCAGACCTCCTGCAGGTCCTTGTCCGAGTAGGCGGAGGGGCGGATCAGCGGCAGCTTGACCAGCCGCCTGCCGCCGAAAAACGAGATGGTCCCCGCCGCCATGACGATCTCCTCCACCGTGGGGGTGGGGCCGGGCAGCACCGTCGTTTCAGGGTCGCCGGCCAGCAGGGCGCGTTCGGCCTTGCCGGCTGCGTCGCGCACCAGCGCCTCGTCCGAGGCATAGAAATAGAAAATGCCGCAGCCGGCTTTCAGGCGCTTTTTCAGTTCGTTCTCACTGTACAGCATACTCTTTCACTCCGTCTATGGTGGCCGAGCGGCCGGGGCGGATGGTCACCACCGGTTCCTCCGGCCCGTACAGCAGTTCGGCGTCCGCTTCCTCCAGCCAGTCGGCGGCGCGGGAGGTATAGATCACCGTGTCGGCGTCGATGCTGTCCGGATAGCTGGCGCCGGCGCAGTAGATGTTCAGCGCAAGCGGCTGCGCCAGCCTGGCGCGGCCCGCCATGATACCCACAGTATAGCCGTTTATATCCAGCACCGCAAGGTTGCCGCCGGGATCGTGCACAAGCTCCAGCGTCACGCCGTCCAGGATCGTCTGCGCGGCAAGGCCGCTGTCCAGCGAATCCATCGGGATGACCGTTTCGGCGTCAAACTCCATGGCGCGCGGGTCCTGGCGCAGGTCCACCAGCAGCATCTGCGGCAGGCCGCCGGCGTTGTCCAGATATTCCTGCACCGCCCGCAGGTTGGAGCTGCCGCCGCGGAACAGCACCGCCGCCTGCCCGTTTCGGGTGACCACCAGGCAGGGGTTGCCTGCCGTGCCCACCACCGCGATGCGCACCACGTCCCGGTCCATGCGGATGCCCAGCCCGATGGCCAGCGCCGCACAGACCGCCGCGGCGGGCAGGTACCAGCCAAATTTCCGCATCCGCCAGAAAACCGCCGCCAAAACGCCCAGCACGGCCAGCACAAACAGCGTGTAGGCAGCGGGCAGCGCCAGCCGCGCCCCCGGCAGCGAGGCGCACCAGCCAATGACCGCGCACATTGCCCGCAGCCACAGCGCCAGCACCAGGCTAAGCCCATGCATGGCAAAGGACAGTACCGGCAAGACTGAGAACAGCAGCACCCCGATGCCCAGCACCAGCGCGGGCTGGAGCATCCATACCACCAGCAGGTTGGTCAGCACGCCGACGCCGCTGACCGTCATGCCGCGGGCCAGCAATACCGGCATGGTGGCCAGCGTTGCCAAAACCGTGACCTGCAGGGTCTCCGCCAGCCAAAGCAGCGCCCGGCGGGCGGCTTCCCGCAAAGGGCTGTCCTGCGGCGGCAGGCGGCGGCGCTCCCACCGGGCAAGGGCCGAGGCCGCCTGCACGCCCAGCACCGCCGAAAAAGACAGCTGGAACCCCAGGTCGCAGACGAAATAGGCGTTCTGGACGCCAAGCACCAGCGCGGCCAGCCCCATGGAGGTGAGCGTATCCGGCGGCTGCACAAAAAAGTAGCCGCCCAGCGCCACCAGATAGACAAACCCCGCCCGCACCGCCGATACCGGGAAGCCGATCAGCGCCAGGTACAACAGCAGCACCGCCGCCTGCCCCGCAATGCGCGGACGGAAAAACCGCTTGCGCGGGTCCCCCGCCGGCGCAAGCAGGCCGCACAGCAGCGTGACGTGCAGACCGGACACTGCCAGCAGATGGGACACGCCCGCCACGCGGAAGTTTTCCTGCTGGGTATCGCTCAGGCGGGCGGTGTCGCCGATAAGCATGGCGGCCTCCACGCCGCCCTCCTCGGCCGGCAGCCAGGTGGTCAGCCGGCGGGAAAGCGCCCTCCGCAGCCGGTACAGCCAGAACGCCGGCGCGCTGCTGTCGCCCAGGTAGGCGTAGCCTTCCAGATAGTCGGCAGCCAGATAGACGCCGTCGGCATAGCGGTCCATGCGGTAGGAGTCGTCCTCCAGTTCCTCCAGCGCCAGCACGGCGGAAAAGACCTCGCCGGGCTGCGTGCCGGGGAAGTTTGCGCAGGAAACAAGCAGGTCGGCGGGCCGTCCGTCCAGCTCGGTGATATGCAGCGTGCCGCGCAGCCGGTCCTCCTGGTAGGAGGTCTCGGCATCGGTCTGCACCGTTGCCGTGACCTGCACGGTGCGGCCCGCCAGCGCCAGGGCCGGCTGCACCGCCAGCGCACGGTAAGCCAGATGGCAGCCAAGCCCCAGGCAGACAGCCGCCATCAAGGGCAGCACCGCTGCCCTTGCCTTCCGGTACCGGAAGGCCCAGACCACCCCCGCCAACGCAAAAGCCGCCGCCAGCCAGACGGCCGGCGACGGCAGGTAGGCCGCGGCCAGCTCGGCCAGAGAGAAGGCCAGGCCGAATACCGCCAGCTTACGTTTCATGGATCAGTGGAAAAACAGCGGCAGGGGTTCCAGGAAGAAGATGTCGGTGCGCTTGGCCGCATCCCCCTCTGCCAGCGCGGCGCAGCAACCCACAACGGTGCCGGTGCTGCGGGCGGCCAGCGTTTCCAGCGCATGGAGCGAGCCGCCGGTGGAGATCACATCGTCCACGATCAAAATGCGCTTGCCGTTCATCGCGTCGATGTCTTTTTTGTCGATGACCAGCTTCTGCTTGCCGGCCGTGGTGATGGACTCGTCCTCAATGACCACCGGCTCGCTCATGTACAGCTTGACGCCCTTGCGCGCGGTCAGCCAGGGCTTGCCGCTCTGGCGGGCCATCTCGTAGGCCAGGGGGATGCCCTTGGCCTCGGCGGTCAGGATGATGTCAAAGTCCGGGCACTTGGCCAGCAGGTCGCGTGCGCAGGCGACGGTCAGCTCCACGTCGCCGAACATGATAAAAGCGGCGATGTCCATGTGATCGTTGACCTTGCAGATGGGCAGTTCCCGCGTCAGGCCCGCCACGTGAAGGGTATAGGTATCTGCCATAATTTTCTTCCCTCTTTTTCATTCTCCGGGGGTTCCGCAGGCATCCTCGCGCCAAACGGTGCTCTGGCTTTGCTGCCGGGTTCCCCCTGCCAAACTTAAACCGCGCAAAACCCGCGCAAAACCCGCGCGGAAAAACGGACCGGGATCAGCCCGGAGGCCAGGCCAGGCTGCGCTTTGCCAGCACATGGAAATGCAGGTGCTTGACGCTCTGGCCGCCGTCCTCGCCCACGTTGGTGACGACGCGGTAGCCGCCGTCGCAGCCCAGCTCGGCGCACAGCTTTGCGATGACCGCAAAGACATGGCCCAGCAGCGGGGCGTCCGCCTCGGTCAGCGCAGCGGCCGAGTCGATGTGCGTTTTGGGGATGACCAAGAAATGCACCGGGGCCTGGGGGTCAATGTCGTAAAACGCCAGCAGCGTGTCGTCCTCGTACAGCTTGTTCGAGGGGATCTTCCCTGCCGCAATGTTGCAGAACAGGCAGTCTGCCATGATGTTGCCCTCCTTTGTGATGGACCGGATGCCGGCCCGGTATTTTGGGTGAACCGCCCGCCGCAAGGGGGGCCGGACAAAACCGGCAGCCCCCGCCCGGCAGTTTATCGTACACAGGTATTATACACCACTCAGCCGTTTTTTTCCAGCTCCGCTTTCACGATACCGGCAACGGCGGCCAGCGCCTCGTCGATCTTGGTGTTGTCGCGGATGCCGGCCATGGCAAAGTCGGGCTTGCCGCCGCCGTTACCGCCGGCGATGGCCGCGACCTGCTTGGCCAGCAGGCCGGCCTTCAGGCCGCGGGCCTGGGCGTTTTTGCTGACGCTGACGGCCAGTGTGGTCTTGCCGGCGTCAGAGCCGATCAGCGCCGCCACCACATTGGGGGCCTTGTCGCGGATCTTGTCGCACATGCTGCGCAGCGCGTCGGAGCCGGTGCCGCTGAAGAAGGCGGTGACGATGCGCACGCCGTCCACATCCTCGGCCGCGTCGAACAGGCCGTCGATCTTGGCGGCGGCGATGCTTGCGCGGGCGATGTCCAGCTGCTTGTTGGCCTCCTTCAGCTCCGCCACAACGGCCGCCACGCGAGCGGGCAGGTCGTGCACATTGCCCACCTTCAGGCAGCGGGCGGCGCAGTCCAGCTCGTTGCAGCGTTCGTCCAGCAGGCGCAGCACGCCGTAGCCGGTGGTAGCCTCGATGCGGCGGATGCCGGCGGCCACACTGCTCTCGCTGAGGATGCGGAAGCAGCCGATCTGGGCGGTGTTCTTTACATGGGTGCCGCCGCAGAACTCGGTGCTCCAGCCGCAGACGTCCACCACGCGGACCACGTCGCCGTATTTCTCTCCAAACAGCGCCATGGCGCCCAGCTTTTTGGCCTCGTCGATGGGCATGTTGCGGACTTCCACCGGCAGCGAGGCAAAGATCTTGTCGTTGACGCGGCGCTCGACCTCTTTCAGCTCCTCCGGGGTGACGGCGCTGAAGTGGGTGAAGTCAAAGTGGGTGATCTTGTCGTCCTGGTAGCTGCCGGCCTGGTGCACATGGTCGCCCAGCACTTCCCGCAGGGCAGCCTGCAGCAGATGGGTGGCGGTGTGGTTGCGGCAGATGGCCATGCGGCGGCCTTCCTCCACCACGGCGTCCACCTCGTCGCCCACCTTGATGGTGCCTTCCAGCAGGGTGCAGGTGTGGACATAGTAGCCCTTGGGCGTCTTTTTCACCTGATCGACCCGCAGCTTGGCGTCGCCGGAGGCGATATAGCCGTGGTCGGCCACCTGGCCGCCCATCTCGGCGTAGAAGGGGGTGCGGTCCAGCACCACCAGAACGTCCTCTTTCTGCTCCACATCGGTGGCAATGGCGTCGGCCAGTTCCTCGCCCTCGGACAGGGCCACGACCTTGGCGCGCTCGGACAGGGTGTCGTAGCCGTCAAAGACGGTGGGCTCGGCGTCCAGCTCGCCAAACAGATCGGCGGCCCAGCCGGAGATGTCCTTGGCCAGGCGCTCGGCGCGGGCGCGTTCCCGCTGCTTGGTCATCTCGGCATGGAAGGCGTCCTCGTCCACGTTCAGGCCGGCTTCGGCGGCGATCTCGCGGGTCAGGTCCAGCGGGAAGCCGAAGGTATCGTTGAGCTTGAAAGCCTCCGCGCCGGAGAGGGTCTTGAGGCCGGAAGTCGCCAGCTTGTCGATCATGCTGTGCAGGATGTTCAGGCCGGCGTCGATGGTGCGGCCGAAACGCTCCTCCTCGGTGCCGATGACCTTTTTGATGTAGGCCTCGTGCTCGCGCAGCTCCGGGTAGCCCTGCTCGCTGGAGGCGATGACAGTGTCCACCAGCTCGGTCAGGAAGGGGCGGTCGATGCCCAGCATCCGGCCGTGGCGGGCGGCGCGGCGCAGCAGGCGGCGCAGCACATAGCCGCGGCCCTCGTTGGAGGGCAGGATGCCGTCCGACACCATGAACACGGTGGAGCGGATGTGGTCGGTGATGACGCGGATGGAAATGTCGTCCTTCTCGTTCCGCTTGTAGGTCTTGCCGGCGATGTGCTCCACATGGTGCAGCACGGCGGCGACGGTGTCCACCTCGAACAGGTTGCCCACGCCCTGCATCACGCAGGCCAGGCGCTCCAGGCCCATGCCGGTGTCGATGTTGGGCTTGGCCAGGCGCTCGTAGTGGCCGTTGCCGTCCGAGTCAAACTGGCTGAACACCAGGTTCCAGATCTCCATATAGCGGTCGCAGTCGCAGCCGACGCCGCAGGTGGGCTTGCCGCAGCCGAACTCCGGGCCGCGGTCATAGTAGATCTCGGAGCAGGGGCCGCAGGGACCGGAGCCGTGCTCCCAGAAGTTGTCCTCCTTGCCGA
>HBJMC02800__coassemble_107_pt1 | contig 71796 bp, 72 predicted proteins | sample HBJMC02800__metabat2_low_PE_013 | metagenome-assembled genome bin HBJMC02800 | reverse complement strand
CCCATCGCCCACCGGCTGGGCATCTCCAACATCAAGGAGGAGCTGGAGGACCGCAGCCTGCAGTATCTGGACCCCATCGGCTACTCCACCATCCAGGGCCTTCTGGACGAGCACGGCGACGATTTCCTCAACGACGTCTGCAACACCATCCAGGAGCATCTGGCCGAAAACGGCATCACCAACGCCTCTATCAAGCACCGCATCAAGAGCGTTTACGGCATCTACCGCAAAATGTTCGTGCAGAACAAGGTGTTTGAGGAGATCTACGACGTCTACGCCGTGCGCATCATCCTGGACTCGGTGGCCGAGTGCTACACCGCCCTGGGCCTGATCCACGATATGTACCATCCCTTGCCCAACCGGTTCAAGGATTACATCTCCACCCCCAAGCCCAACGGCTACCAGAGCCTGCACACCACCGTCATCGGCCACGAGGCCCTGCCCTTTGAGGTGCAGATCCGCACCCGCGACATGGACCGCCAGGCCGAGTACGGCATCGCCGCCCACTGGAAGTACAAGGCCGGCCTGACCTCCGGCGGCAGCGACAAGCTGGACGAGCGCCTGGCCTGGGTGCGCCAGCTGCTGGAAAGCCAGCGTTCCAGCGCCGACGCCACCGACCTGCTCAGCGACATCAAGAGCGATCTTCTGCCGGAGGAGGTCTTTGCCTTCACCCCGCGGGGCGACGTCATCAACCTGCCGGCGGGGGCCACCGTCATCGACTTTGCCTACGCCATCCACTCGGCGGTGGGCAACCGGATGATCGGCGCCAAGGTCAACAACCGCATCGTGCCCATCGACCACCAGGTGGTCACCGGCGAGATCATCGAGATCATCACCGGCCCCGAAAACCGCGGCCCCAGCCGGGACTGGCTGAACATCGTCAAGACCAGCGAGGCCAAAAACAAGATCCGCAACTGGTTCAAGAAGGAGCGGCGCGAGGAGAACATCGCCGAGGGCAAGGAAGCTCTGGAGCGGGAGATGCGCCGCAACCTGATGAACGTGCCGGCCGAGCAGTACGACGAGTTCATGGCCAGCCTGGCCCGCCGCAACCGCTGCAACTCGGTGGATGAGCTGTATGCGGCGCTGGGCTACGGCGGCCTGCAGATGTCCCGCGTACTGCCCAAGCTGAAGGACGAGTACGCCCGCCTCAGGCCGCCGGAGCCAAAACCGGTCACGCTGGACATCAAGCGGGTGCACTCCTCCGACGGCGTGGTGGTGGAGGGCATCGACAACTGCCCCATCAAGTTTGCCAAGTGCTGCTCGCCGCTGCCGGGGGACGACATCATCGGCTTTGTCACCCGCGGGTTCGGCGTGTCCATCCACAAAAAGGACTGCAAAAACGTCCGCGAGAGCATGCGCCACCCCGAAAACGCCGAGCGCTGGGTCCGCGCCTACTGGGATACCGCCGCCAGGGAGCAGTACAGCGCCACATTGGAGCTGACCTGCATGGACCGCGCCAACCTGGTGTCGGACATCGCGCTGGCGCTGGGGGATATGCGGGTGCCCATCTACTCGCTGGCTGCCCGCGCCGCCGAGCAGGGCCGCGCCCACATGAGCGTGACGGTGGGCATCACCAACACCGAACACCTGAACAACGTGGTGGCCCGGCTGAAAAAGGTCAAGGATGTCATCAGCGTCATCCGCACCTGACACGCCTGCCGCCCCGGACGGAAAACCATGACGATCCCGCAGCACAAAAACCGCATACGCACCCTGGCCGCGGCGCTTGCCGGCGCTGCGGCCGGCGTTGCTGTGTTCTTCTGGCTGTACGGCGCCATGACGCTGGACGTGACCAGCGACGCATGGATCCTGAACGGCTACGACGAGACCGACATTTTGCAGCATTACGCCGGCTGGGTGCTGTTCCGCAACTCCCACTGGGCGCTGCCGCCCGGCCTGTGCGACACGCTGGCCTGGCCCCAGGGCACCATGATCGCCTATACCGACAGCCTGCCCTGGGTCAGCATGGCGTTCAAGCTGCTGCGCGGTGCGCTGCCTTCCACTTTCCAGTGGTTTGGCTGGTACACGCTGTTCTGCTTTGCCATGCAGGGGGCGGCGGGGGCGCTGCTCTGCACCCGCGGCGCAAAGTCCGGCGGCTGGGGCAGCCGTCTCGCTTTTGCCGCGCTGGGCGGGCTGCTGTTTGCCTGCCTGCCCACTTTGTGGGAGCGGGCCTTCCGCCATGTGGCGCTGGCGTCGCAGTATCTGTTTTTGTTCGCGCTGTATTTTTATCTCGAATACCGCGCCGCCCTGGCGCAGGGGCGGCGGCCCCGGTGGGGCTGGGTGTTTGTGGCGCTGCCCTTTGCGGCGGTGGGCATCCACCCCTATTTTCTGCCGCCGGTCATGCTGTGCACGCTGCTGGCGGGCATTGAGCTTTGGCGCACCGCCAAACGGCCGCTGGCCGGGGCGGGGCTGTTTGGCGGCGGGCTGCTGGCCGCGCTGGCCGGGGCCTGGCTCACCGGCGCGGTGGGCAGCGGGGTGGCGGTCTCCCGCTACGGCTACGGCGAGATCTCGATGAACCTCAACGCCCTGTTCAACCCCAGCTCCCGCGGCGGCTACACCTGGTCGCGCCTTCTGCCCCAGCAGGCGCAGAACCCCAGCCAGTACGACGGCTTCAACTACCTGGGGCTGGGCGTGCTGGCGCTGGTGGCGTCGGCGCTTTTGTACGGCATATGGCGCACGGCGCGCCGCCCGGCGGATACCGCCGCCTGGTGGCGGCGCAACGGCCCGCTGTTTGCCGCCTGCGCGTTCCTTACGCTGTTTGCCGTCACCAACAACATCACCTTCGGCAGCTGGACGCTGTCCATCCCCATCCCGCAGGCGCTCACCGACCTGTGCGGCATCTTCCGCTCCAGCGGGCGGATGTTCTACTTGGTGGCCGCCTGCATGGTGCTGTTCGGCGTGTACACGCTGCGCGGCGCCTGCGCCTGGCCGCACCCGGCCGCGGGGCGGGGCAGGGCGCTGGCCTGCGGGCTGCTGGCGGTGGTCTGCGCCGTGCAGCTGTGGGACCTGTCCGCTGTGGCGGCCCAAAAACGGGCGCTGTTTGACCAGGAGCCTGCCCCCAATGTGGTCACCGCCGCCGAGACCCAGCCCCTGGGCGCCGGCCACACCCGCCTGCTGGCGGCGTCCCCCCTGCGGGAGGACCGCACCCGCCGTCTGGCCATCCTGGCCGGCAAGCAGGGGCTTGCCACCAACATCTCCATCGCCGTTTCAGGCCAGTATCCCGCCGCCGAGGCCCTGGCCCGCCAGGCCGGCGAGCAGCTGCTGACGGGGCAGTACGACCCCGAGACCGTCTACGTCACCACCGACGGCGCCCAGTACGAGCAGTGGCAGTCGATCTATGCCGGCGACCCGAACGTGACGCTGTTCGTCACCGATTCCTGCTATTTTCTGGTGCCGCAGGCGGCGGGCTGAGCCGGCGTGCGGTTCCCTTGATTTATCGTTATAACAAAAGGAAGGCTTTTATGCGTGCAGTGATCCAGCGTGTATCCCGGGCGTCCGTCGCAGTCAACGGGGGCGAGCCCCGCGCCATCGGGCCGGGCATCGTCATCCTTTTGGGCGTGGGCGAGCACGACACCCTTGCCATCGTGCCCAAACTGGCTGAAAAATGCGCCCAGCTGCGCATTTTTGAGGACGAGGACGGCAAGCTCAACCGCAGCGCCGCCGAGCTTGGCTATTCGGCGCTGGTGGTCAGCAATTTCACCCTGTACGGTGACACCGCCAGGGGCCGCCGCCCCAGCTTTATCCGCGCCGCAAAACCGCCGCTGTCGGTGGAGGCCTACGAGGCGTTTCTCCGGGAAATGCAGCGCCAGGGCCTGAAACAGGTGCAGCACGGCGAGTTCGGCGCCGATATGCAGGTCTCGCTGGTCAACGACGGCCCCGTCACCATCGTCATCGACACCGACGACTGGGCAAAGCATTGACAAACCCCGGCAAACATGGTATCCTGACCCATCCTATCTCACCCACCACGCCGCGCACTGCGCGGGGGAGGCAAACCCATGAAACTGATCCATATCCTTGGCCCGGCCATGCTGTACACCAACACCTTTCTGGTGCTGACTGAGGCCGGCCATGCCGTCGCCATCGACCCGGCGGCCGACCCGCAGCGGTATCTGGACCAGCTGGAACAGAACCACGCCGTGCTGACCCATATCCTGCTGACCCACGGCCACTACGACCATGTGGGCGCGGTGGGGGCGCTGCAAAAGGCCGCCGGCGCAAAAGTGTACCTGGAGCCTGCCGACCGGCAGGGCAGCCAGATGTTCCCGCTGGCGTCCGCCGACGCGGCTTACCCCGCCGACGGCAGGCTGACCGTTGACGAGCTGACCTTTACCGTCTGGCGCACCCCCGGCCACACGCCGGGCAGCGTCTGCCTGTACTGCAACGGGTATCTGTTCAGCGGCGACACGCTGTTTGCCGGCAGCTGCGGCCGCACCGACCTGCCCGGCGGCAGCACCGCCGATATGCGCCGCAGTCTTTCGCTGCTGGCGGAGCTGCCGCTGCCGGCGGACACCCGCGTGCTGCCCGGCCACGGCGAGGACACCACCCTGGGCGAGGAAAAACGGCACAACCCGTATATGATGGGGGCGTGGTTTTGATGGAGGAAGAAAGCAACGCCATGCAGCTGATCCTGTGCGGCACCGCCGGCTACGAGGCCGAACACACCGCGCGGATGTTTTTCCGGATGCAGCGGGCCGACTGCCCGCCGCCGGACGGCGATTACCTGCTGGTCTCGGCCAAGCCCTATGCGTTCCTGGCACTGCTGCGCCGGGGCGGCGTCACCCGCTGGCAGGCCCTGCCCGCCGACCCGGACGCCGATCTGCCGTCGCGGGAGTACGCGCTGTGCAAAATGCTGTATCAGTTTTTGCAGCAGCAGACCGGCATCCGCCCGCCCTGGGGCATGATGACCGGCGTGCGCCCGGTGCGCATCATCCACGATATGCGCGCCGCCGGCGCCACCGAGCAGCAGATCGAGGACCGCTTTATCGGCCACTTTGACTGTACCCGCCAGCGGTTCGATATGGCAAAGCGTATCGCCGACCTGCAACGGCCCATTTTGGAGGCCGCCCGCCCCATGGACTGCAGCCTGTACGCGGGCATCCCGTTCTGTCCGTCCCGGTGCAGCTACTGCAGCTTTGTCTCCCGCACGGTGGGGGACAAGGCCACCCGCGCGCTGGTGCAGCCCTATGTGGACTGCCTGTGCCGGGAGCTGGAAACGATGCGGCAGGTGGCAGCCGACTGCGGCCTGGACGTAAAGACGCTTTACATCGGCGGCGGCACCCCCACCAGCCTGTCGGCGGACCAGCTGCGCCAGCTGATGGGGAAACTGGCCGGCCTGTTTGACCTGGGCAGGCTGCAGGAATATACCGTCGAGGCCGGCCGCCCCGACTGCACCGATTACGAGAAACTCTGCGTGCTGAAAGAGTACGGCGCCACCCGCATCTCCATCAACCCGCAGACCTTCTCGGACCAGGTGCTCAAAAACATCGGCCGCAAACATACCGCCCGGGATATTCTGGACTGCTTTGCCGCCGCCCGCAGGGCAGGGAACGGCAACATCAACATGGACCTGATCGCCGGCCTGCCCGGCGACACGGTGGAAGGGTTTCGCAAAAGCCTCAAGACCGCCATCTCGCTGGAGCCGGAGAACATCACGGTGCATACCCTGACGCTCAAGCGCGCCTCCAACCTGGTGGTGGAACACCGCGCCGCCGCATACGATGACGTAGCCCGCATGCTGGAAAGCTGCGCCCTGCTGGAACAGGCCGGATATGTACCCTATTATCTTTACCGGCAGAAGGGCACCCTGCAGAACCTGGAAAACATCGGCTGGTGCAAGCCGGGGTACGAGGGGCTTTACAACATTTACATCATGGAGGAGGTCCACACCATCCTCTCGGCCGGCGCGGGCGGCTCCACCAAGCTGGTGCAGCCGGGTGTGCGCCATGCCCGCATCGAGCGCATCTTCAACTACAAATATCCCACCGAGTATATCGACCATTTTGACACGGTGCTTTCCCGCAAGGAAGGAGTGAAGGACTTTTATGCCGAATTCTCCGACATGGATCCCCAAACGGCTGGTGGGCGGTAACCTGATCAACTTTGCCGCCGCCCGCCCGCAGGAATTTGTCGACCTCTGCGAGGCCGAGTATGACGCCCGCATCCGCCGCATCTCGCAGGCGGTGCTGGACTCCGGCTGCGCGGTGGTGCTGCTGACAGGGCCTTCCAGCTCCGGCAAGACCACCTCGGCCAACCGGCTGGCCCAGGCCATCCGCGCCGCCGGCCGCCGCAGCGAGGTCATCAGCCTGGACGACTTTTTTGTGGGCGAGGGCCGCTATCCCAAACGCCCTGACGGCTCGGACGACTACGAATGCGTTGAGGCGCTGGATATCCCGCTTCTGCGATCCTGCCTGCGGGACCTGGCCGAGACCGGCGAGTGCGATATGCCGCAGTTCGACTTTTTGACCCAGCTGCCCAGGCCGGAGCGCTGCCACGTGGACTGCCGGGACGGCGTCGCGGTCATTGAGGGACTGCACGCTTTCAACCCGCTGCTGACCGACCACCTGCCCAAAAGCGCAGTGCTGTTGGTCTACGCCGGCATGCGCGAGGAATACTGCGACGACGCCGGCGCCCGTGTGCTGGCCACGCGGGATCTGCGGCTTGCGCGGCGCATCACGCGGGATTACCTCTTCCGCGGCCACGACGCGGATTTTACGCTGAACCTGTGGCCCCACGTCATCAGTTCGGAAAACAAATCCATCAAGGTGTTCAAAAACCGGGCCGACCTGGTGCTGGACACCTCTTTCAGCTGCGAGCCGGGGCTGTGGCGTGCCGAGCTTCTGCCCATGGTGCAGAAAATGACCCCCAGTGCCGCCAACACCGCGCGCCTGGCGTCACTTTGCGCGCAGCTGCGTCTGTTTGCGCCGGTGGACCCGGCGATGATCCCGGCGCGCAGCATCCTGCGGGAATTTATCGGTCGAAATCCCTGAAAAGGCCGGAAAACCGCAAGAATTAACGAAACGTACACACAATTCGCCCCCGCCAGCCGTTGCAAACCGGCCGGGGATAGGCTATAATGCAAAGTAACAGGCCGCGGTGCGCACTGCCGCAGGATCTGCTGTGACGCGGCCATGCTTTGTCAAGAAAGAGGTGCATTCAAATGTTTGAAGTAGATATTGAAATGCTGAAAGAACAGGGCCTCCAGATCATGGATACCGCCAAAAAGACCGCGCTGGACATTGCCGACAAGGGCAAAAATCAGCTGGAACTGCTGAACCAGCAGGCCCGCCTGTCCAAGGCGCAGCGCCAGCTGGGCGCGCTGGTGTACAGCCTGCACAAGGCCGGCGAGGAAAACCAGCCGCTGGTGGACAAGTACATCGAGGCCATTGCCGAGATCGAAAGCACCATCGAGGCCATCAAGGCCCGCATGACCCCTGCCGAGCGTGCTGAGGCCGAGGCGGAAGCGGATACCGAAGCGGAGGAACCCGCCGAGGAGCAGCCCGCCGCCGAGGAGGAAGCCGAGGAGGACGAGGAGATCATCGAGGAAGAGCCGGACCGCCCCCGCGGCGAGGTCAAGATCTGCCCGGTCTGCCACTCCGAGGTGGACGCCGAGGCGCTGTTCTGCAACCACTGCGGGGCGCAGCTGTGACCCCGTATCCCCGCAAAGAGCATTATACGGCGGAGGATCTGGTCGAGATCATCCGCATCCTGCGCGACCCGGACACCGGCTGCCCCTGGGACAAGGTGCAGACCCACGCCTCCATCCGCATGAACTTTCTGGAGGAAGCCTACGAGGCGGTGGACGCTTTGGATCTGGACGACCCGGAACTTCTTTGCGAGGAGCTGGGCGACGTGCTGATGCAGACGGCTTTCCACGCCGAGATGGAGGAAGAGACCGGCCGCTTTACCTGGCAGGACGTCTGCGACGGCGTCTGCCGCAAGCTGATCTTCCGCCACCCGCACATTTTTGGCGCCCAGCCCGGCCTGGAAGGCATAAATGACTGGGATGCGCTCAAAAATAAGGAAAAGGGCCGCACCACCCTGGCCGGGGACCTGGAAAGCGTCCCTAAAGCCATGCCGGCCCTGATGCGCGCCGCCAAACTGCAAAAGCGGGCCGAGCGCCGCCTGGGGCAGACGCCCCCGCAGCCGGACGCCGCCGCCCAAGCCGCGGCGCAGGCTGCCGCCGGCGGCCCGGATGCCGAGGAGGCGGTGGGACGCCTGCTGTTCGAGGCCGTCCGCCTTGCCCGCGCGGCGGGCGTTGACCCGGAGCAGGCCCTGCAGCGCCGGAACGAGCAGTTCCTGCGCCAGGCCGCCGGGGCGGACGCCGAATAACAAGCCAGTCAAAAAGCCTGCGCGCCGCGGCGCCAAAACAGCCGTGCCGCCGCGTATGCCTTTTTGCAGATAAATTACTTGGAGGTATAAACAATGACCAAAGTTGAATTGATTGCCGCGGTCGCTGCCGATGCCGGCCTGACCAAAAAGGATGCCGAGAAGGCTGTCAACGGTATGATCAATGCCATCACCGAGGCGCTGAAGAACGGGGAGGAGGTCTCCCTGGTCGGTTTCGGCACCTTTAAGGTCCGCGAGCGCGCCGAGCATTCCGGCATCAATCCGCAGACCAAGGAGCCGATGACCATCGCCGCTTCCAAGCTGCCTTCCTTCAAGGCCGGCAAGGCGCTGAAGGACGCTGTGCAGTAAGGCACAAATCTTGTCAAGCGGCTGCGCTGCGGCGCAGCCCAGGGCCTGCCGCGGCCGGGAACCCCCGGTGCGGCGGGCCATTTTCCTGTTTTGGGCGCTGCCCGGATTTTTTTGCAAAAAGGGGGATCATCCACCATGCGTTTGGACAAATACCTGAAGGTCAGCCGCCTGATCAAACGGCGCACGCTGGCCAACGACGTGGCCGACGCCGGCCGCGTCATCGTCAACGGCAAACCGGCCAAGGCCAGCTATGCGGTCAAAACCGGCGACGAGATCGAGATCACCTTCGGCAACAAGCCGGTCAAGGTGCGGGTGCTCTCTACCGAGGAGCCCCGCGGCAAGGACGTCGCCCGCGAACTGTACGAGGTCCTGCCCGAATAAACTCGCCCGGCATATTTCCGGTCCCCGGCGCATATATAGATAGCAAAGTGCCGCTGCGCCCTGCGCGGCGCAAAGCCATCCTGCCGCAAGAAGGGGAGGTGCCCGCCCATGCCGGCCAAACCCAACGAGCCCGTGCCGGTGGAAACATCGGCCCAGGCCCAGACCCATACCCTGACCCTGGAAAACCGCCGCACACTGGTGGCCACCGGCGTCACCCGCATTGTCAGCTGTGACGAGACCGGCGCGGCGCTGGACACCGTGCAGGGCCGGCTGACCATCGGCGGGCAGGCCATCCAGGTGGGGGAGTTGTCGGTGCGCACCGGCGAGGTCCGCATTTTCGGCAAGATCGAGTTTCTGCAGTACACCGAAAACCGCGAAAGCGCCGGCGGCTTTTTCCGGCGGCTGTTCGGGTGACCCGCCGTGACGGCTTCGCCGCCTTTGTGGGCGCTGTGGACGGATGTGCTGTGGTGCCTGGGGCTGGGCCTGGCGGCAGCCGCCGCGCGGGACGCCGCCGGCCTGCTGCTGGGGCACAGCCGCCCGGTGCGGTTCCTGCTGGACCTGCTTGCCTTTGCGTCGGCCGCGGTGCTGGCCTGCGGGTTTGCGGCCGGGCTTTCGGCCAGCGGCCGGGTGCGCTGGTACATGGCGGCCGCCATGGCGCTGGGGGCGCTGGGCTGGCGGTGGGCGGCGTCCGGGCTGCTGCACCGTGCGGCGGCGCTGGTTTTGCGCCTGCTTACGCTGCCCATGCGGCTGGCAGAGCGGTATCTGGCGCGCCCTGCCCGCCGCCGGCTGGCCGTCATCGCCGCAAAACGAAAAAAATCCGCCGGAAAACGGCAAAAACCACAAAAAAGGCACAAAAAAATCTTGCAAAAGCAAGGACGTATATTATATAATTAAACATACGCAAGCGTCGCAGTACGCTTGCCGCCGATCTGCCGGAAGGAGGCTGAACACCGCGATGAAACACCACAAAGTCGTACCCAAGTGGGTCGGGCCGGCGCTGATCGTTGTGCTGTGCGGGTATCTGTTCATCAACGTGCTTCAGTGCCAGATGACGATCAGTTCCAAGCGGCAGGAGCTTGACACCATTCAGAACCAGGTGGCTGAGCAGCAGGCCCAGAACGAGGAACTGTCCCGCTCTCTGGACGACGGCGAGGACGCCATCATCGAGCGCATGGCCCGCGAACAGGGCTATGCCCGCCCGAACGAGCGCGTCTTTTACGACATCGGCGGCAACTGAACCAACGGCGGCTGGGGCTTTGCGGGTCCGTGCCGCCCCAAAACGCACTACGGAAAAAGGGGTATCGCAGTTTGGCATTTCAGGTAGGGGACATCGTCGAAGGAAAGATCACCGGCATCAAACCGTTTGGCGCCTTTGTTGCGCTGCCGGACCACAAGAACGGCCTTGTCCACATCTCGGAGGTTTCGTACGAGTTCGTTCAGGATCTGTCCACCGTCCTGTCCGAGGGACAGACGGTCCAGGTCAAAGTCATGAGCATTGCGCCGGACGGCAAGATCGCGCTGTCCATCAAGCGCACCCAGCCCGCGCCGGAACGCGGCAGTCGCCCGCCCCGCAAGGAGCACGGCGGCCAGCAGCATCCGGGCGGCGGCGCGGCGGCCCGGAGCGGCGGACGTCCGCCCCGCAAGGAACCGGCGCCCCGCGTCTGGCAGCCCAAGCCGGCCCAGCCCAAAGGGGACTTGAGCTTTGAGGACATGATGTCCCGCTTCAAATCCCAGAGCGAGGAAAAGATCGCCGACCTCAAGCGGGTGACCGAAAACCGCCGTGGCGGGTATTCCCGCCGCCGCGGCTGAGCGCATCCGATGAAACGGTAAATACAAAAGGCTCTGCCGTGGCAGCTGTGCCGGCGCAGGGCCTTTTTGCCTTGCCTGGCGACCGATACACCGATTTTACAGACAGAAAGGACAAACCATGCCGGAACCGTATACACTGGTCGCGCCCTGCTTTTTCGGGACCGAATCCACCCTTGCCTTCGAGGTGCGCCGCCTGGGCGCCGGGAACGTCCAGGTCACCGACGGCCGCGTCACCTTCCAGGGCGGGGCGGAATTGATCGCCGCCGCCAACCTCAACCTGCGCACTGCCGAGCGGGTGCTGCTGCTTCTGGCCACCGCCCGCACCACCACCTTTGACGAGCTGTTTGACGCCGTCTACGCCATCCCCTGGGAGGAGCTTCTGCCGCCGGACGCCGCCTTCCCGGTCAAAGGCTCCAGCCTGTCCAGCCAGCTGTCCAGCGTGCCCGCCTGCCAGAGCATCGTCAAAAAGGCGGTGGTCAAGCGGCTGATGGCCGGCCACCACGTTTCCACCCTGCCGGAGACCGGCGCACTGTACAAGCTGCGCTTTGCCCTGCGCAAGGACCGGATGGAAATGTATCTGGACACATCCGGCGACGGCCTGCACAAGCGGGGCTACCGCCGCAACGCCACGCTGGCCCCCATCAAGGAAACGCTGGCCGCCGCCATCGCCGACCTGGGCCGCGTGCGGCGGGACAGCATCGTGCAGGACCCCTTCTGCGGTTCCGGCACGCTGGTGATCGAGGCCGCCCAGAAGGCGCTGAACATCGCCCCCGGCCTGCGCCGCCGCTTTGCCGCCGAGTCCTTCGGCTTTATTCCCCGCCGGGTCTGGGCGGAGGAGCGGGCCAAAGCCATCGCCGCCGCCCGCCCCGACGCGGCGTTCGAGGCCTTCGGCTATGACATCGACCCCGCGGCCGTGGCCCTGGCTACGGCCAACGCCAGGCTGGCCGGCGTGGGGGATCGCTGCCATTTCCGGGCGGCGGACGTGCGGGATTTTGCCCCCCGCCCGGACGCCATCGTGCTGACCAACCCGCCCTACGGCGAGCGCCTGGGCGACGCCCGCGAGGCGGCCGAGCTGGCCGGCGTGCTGGGCAAGGCCTGGCAGGCGCAGCAGGGGGCGGGGCTGTATGTCATCACCGCCGACGCGGCGTTTGAGACGCACTTCGGCCTGAAAGCCGCCAAACGGCGCAAGATCTACAACGGCATGATCCCCTGCCAGCTGTATATGTACTTCCAGCCGCGCGGTGGGAAATCCGGCGCCGCAGACCAGAAGGCCGCCGCCCCCGCGCGGCCCGCAGAGAACGGAGGACGCAAATGGAAGACCTGAAACTTGCCGTATTGATCGACGCGGACAACATTTCGCCCAAGTATGTCAAGGTCATCATGGACGAGGCCGCCTCCTTCGGCGTGGCGACCTGCAAGCGCATCTACGGCGACTGGAGCGACGTCCGGCTGAAAAGCTGGAAAGATACGCTTTTGAACAATTCCATCATCCCGGTGCAGCAGTACAGCTACACCACCGGCAAAAACGCCACCGACTCGGCCATGATCATCGACGCCATGGACCTGCTGTATTCCGGCAACCTGGACGGGTTCTGCATCGTCTCGTCGGACAGCGACTTCACCCGCCTGGCCGCCCGCCTGCGGGAAGCCGGCAAGCTGGTCATCGGCATGGGCGAGAGCAAAACGCTGGGCCCCTTTGTCAAGGCTTGCGACCAGTTCAAGTATCTGGACCTGATTTTGAACAGCGCCGAGCCGGAGGACGAGCCTGCCCTGCCTGCCGCCGACAGCGCCGAGCCTGCCGCCAGCGACGACACCGCCATCAACCGGGATTCCATCGAGCGCCTGGTCCGCGGCATGATCGACGAGATGGACGACGGTACCGGCTGGGTGCGCACCAGCCGCGTCGGCGACCAGCTGATCAAGCGGTACCCGGACTTTGACGTGCGCAACTTCGGCAGCAAGAGCCTGAACAAGTTCCTGGCGACGCTGCCCGGCATGGAGGTGGAGGAGCGTCTGCTGGCCAACGGCAACCCCATCCAGTTTGTGCGCATCCGCCCCCAGCCCGCCCCCAAAAAGACGGTCCGCAAAACTTCCGCCCGCACCGGCGGCAAAAAGCGCGCCGCGCGCAAAAAGTAAGGGGACTGCCGGGGAAAGTCTGCGGCAAAAAAGCAGCTGTCCGCAGAAGAAAAACGGTTTTCTCCTCTTTTCCTGCACGATTTGCATAAATCCTGTATATAGTTGCGCCAAAATGGCACATAAAACGGATAAATTTCCGCGCGGCCCTTGCGAAACGGGACAGAGTATAGTAACATGGTATATGTCGCTGGTTTAATGTGCGAAAGTGTATCCGAAAGCCGGCGCAAACAAGAGGAGGAGAATTGTTATGAAACGTATTATCAGCATCAGCCTGGCGGCTGCGCTGGCGCTCAGTCTGGCCGCCTGCGGCGCCCCCGCCAGCGAGTCCGCCGCGCCGTCCGAGTCTGCCTCGGCCAGCGAGAGCACCGCTGGCACCCAGGAGGCTGCCGACGCCGGCTCTGACGCCGCCGACGCCGAGAGCGACCTTGCCTATGTGCAGGACAAGGGCACGCTGGTCATCGGCTACACCGTCTACGCCCCGATGAACTACACCGACGAAAACGGCGAGTTCACCGGCTTTGACACCGAGCTTGCCACCGCCGTCTGCGAGCAGCTGGGCGTCACGCCGGAGTTTCAGGAGATCAACTGGAACACCAAGGTGGTGGAGCTGGACGCCAAGAGCATCGACTGCATCTGGAACGGCATGACGCTGACCGAGGATATCCTGGCAAACACCGCCTGCACCGAGCCTTACGCCAAAAACGCGCAGGTCGTCGTGATGAAGGCGGACGCCGAGTATGCAAGCACCGCTGACCTGGCGGACGGCGTGGTGGCCTACGAGGCCGGCTCTGCCGGTCAGGACACGGTGGAAGGGGACGAGTACCTGTCCCAGGCCGAGGGCGTGCCCATGTCGGTGCAGACCAACTGCCTGCGCGAGGTGGAGGCCGGCACCGCCACCGCCGCCGTGCTGGACCTGACCCTGGCCAACGCCATGATCGGCGAGGGCACCGACTATGCCGACCTGGAGATCAAGGACGAGCTGAACGTGGAGGAATACGGCGTCGCTTTCCGCAAGGGCAGCGACCTGGCCGAAGCGGTCAACCAGGCCTTTGCCGCCCTGCGCGAGGACGGCACCATGCAGGCCCTGGCCGACAAGTACAATCTGGAGCTGGCCGACTGAGCCGCCCGTAAGTGCAAAAACGACCCGTGCGCTGCGCTGCAGCGCACGGGCTGCCTTGCGTCTGCCGGAAAACGGCGGGCGACATAAGCCGGCGCGGCCGGCGGGGAAGTGGGAACTATGAGTGAAGCCTTGGTGATTTGGGGCCGCCTGACAGAGAGCTTTCTGCTCAACGCCCAGCTGTTTGGCCTGACGCTGCTGTTTGCGCTGCCGCTGGGCCTGGTGGTGGCGTTCGGCTCCATGAGCCGGTTTGCGCCGCTGCGGGCGGTGGTGCGCACCTTTGTGTGGGTCATCCGCGGCACGCCGCTGATGCTGCAGATCATCGTCATCTATCTGGGCCCCGGCCTGATGGGCTGGGGCACCCCCTGGCCGGCGGGCAGCTTCGGCCGGCTGACGGCGGCGGTGGTGGCCTTTGTCATCAACTACGCCTGCTATTTTTCCGAGATCTACCGCGGCGGCATCGAGAGCGTGCCCAAAGGCCAGACCGAAGCCGGCGAGGTGCTGGGCATGACAAAGCCGCAGATCTTTTTCCGGGTGACGCTGCTGCAGGTCGTCAAACGTATCCTGCCCCCCATGGGCAACGAGGTCATCACGCTGGTCAAGGATACCTCGCTGGCCAACATCATCTCCAACAAGGAGATCATCATGATGGCGCAGGAGTACAGCGCCCGCGGTTTGATCTGGCCGCTGTTCTCCACCGCCATCTTCTTCCTGGTCTTTGTGGGCGTGCTGACGATTTTGTTCGGCGCGCTGGAAAAGAAGCTGGACTATTTCAAGTAAGGGGGCGACGAGTATGGCATTGCTGGAAGTGACCGGCATCGGCAAACGGTTTGGCAGCACCCATGTGCTGGAGGACATCTCGCTCTCGCTGGAACAGGGCGAGGCGCTGGCCATCATCGGCTCCTCCGGTTCGGGCAAAACGACGCTGCTGCGCTGCCTGAATTTTTTGGAGACGCCCGACACCGGCCGCATCGTGGTGGACGGCGAGACCTTGTGGGACGCCGCCGACCCCGCCACCCACAAAGAGAGCGAAAAGCGCAAAAAGCGGCTGCATTTCGGCCTGGTGTTCCAGAACTTCAACCTGTTCCCCCAGTACACCGCGCTGCAGAACATCATGCTGGCGGGCGAGCTGCTGGCCAGGGAACGGCCCGACTACAAGCAGAACCGCCGCCAGATCCACGATCAGCTGGAACAGAAAGCCCGCGGCCTGCTGGCACAGATGGGCCTGAGCGACCGGGCGGACCATTACCCCCACCAGCTGTCCGGCGGCCAGCAGCAGCGGGTGGCCATCGCCCGCGCGCTGGCGCTGGAGCCGGACATCCTCTGTTTTGACGAGCCCACCAGCGCGCTGGACCCGGAGCTGACCGGCGAGGTGCTGCGGGTCCTGCGGGACCTGGCCGCCCACAAGACGACCATGATCATCGTCACCCACGAGATGGCCTTTGCCCGCGACGTGGCCGACCGCATCCTGTTCATGGACGGCGGCGTGGTGGTGGAGGAAGGCCCCGCCCGCCAGGTCATCGACCACCCCAGGGAGGAGCGCACCCGCCGCTTTTTGGCAAACTACAATACCTGATATACAAACAAACCGCTCCCGGCCTGCCGCTGACAGGCCGGGAGCGGTTTTGTGCATGCAGAGGGAACCGGAACGATACGTTCCGGCATAGTCTGAAAAAGCGGAAAAACCATTGTATGCAAAAAACGAAAACATTATGCGCAGAAAGGAGGCGTGCCTATGCGCCGTGCCACCCCGCTGGCGCCGCGTCTGCGGGCAAGGCTGCGCCTGCTGGCGCTGCTGGCTGCCCTGACGCTGCTTTTGTATGCGGTCGCCCGGCTGGACGCCAAGATCCAGCCCATCCTGCAGGAATTTGCCGAGTACGAGACCCGCTCTGCCGTCGTCCGGCTGATGAACGACGCCGTCGCACAGGAGATGGCGCAGTCCCCCGAACGCTACCGGGAACTGTATGCAGTCACCACCGGCGCGGACGGCGGCGTGCAGACGGTGCAGGGCGACCCGCAGGCGGTCAACCTGGCGCGGGCATCGCTGATCCGGGCTGTCACCGCCGCGCTGGACGCCGCGCCGGAACAGCGGCTGGAGATCCCGCTGGGCAGCCTGCTGGACAGCGCCATCTTAAACGACCTTGGCCCGGCCTGGACGCTGACCATCCAGCCCAGGGGCTATGTGGACGGCGAACTGATCGAGACGGCGGAGGCGGTGGAGATCAACCGGGTGGAGTACCGCATCGAACTGACGCTGACCGCCTCGGTCAATATGATCCTGGAAGGCCGCGCCCATGTGCTGATCGCCGAGACCACCGTGCCGCTGGTCCACGTCCTGCTGGACGGGCAGACGCCCGGCTACTACTCGCGGGAAAGCTGACGCCTTGCCCCAAAGCGGTCACCTCAGCTCCATCAGGCGGGCGCGGCTGCCGCGGAACACAAAGGGCAGGGCGAACAAGATGGCCTTGCAGACGTTGTCGGCGATCATGCAGTACCAGACGGCGCGCAGGCCCAGCCCCCACACCCGGACGCAGAGGAAGGTGAACAGGATGCGCACGCACCACATGCCCACCGTTTCCACCACAAAGGCATAACGGGTGCGGCCCAGGCCGTAAAAGATGCCTTCCAGCACCACCATCAGGCCGAAGAACGGCTCGGACAGCGCCACCAGCCGCAGCATCTCGGCGCCCAGGTCAATGACCGCCTGGCTGGGGGTGAACACCCGCATCAGCAGCCCGGCCCCAAAGAACAGCACCGCGCCGCTGAGGATCATAATGCCCACCGTAAGCCCAACGCTCAGCTTGGCCACGGCTTTCAGCTTAACGGCGTTGCGCTCGCCGCGGGCGTTGCCGATCAGCGTGCTGGCCGCCGACCGCAGGCCGTAGCCCGGCACATAGAAGATGGTCTCGGCCGTCACTGCGATGGAGTGGGCCGCAAAGATGGTGGTGCCCATGCCGGACACCAGGCTGGCAAACACCACGTACCCCAGGCAGGACACCAGGCTGGTGCCCAGCACCGGCATGCCCACCTCGGTGGTCTCCCGCAGCAGGGGACCGTCCACGGCAAAACTCTGCCACGGCCAGTGCAGCTGGGCATTGCGGCGGTAAAACCAGAAAAGCAAAAGCCCCGCCGCCGCGTAGGAGATGGCCGAGGCGATGGCCGCGCCGGCCACGCCCAGGCCGAGGATATAGATAAACAGCGTGTTCAGCACCACGTTCATGCCGTTGGAAACGGCGCTGATGATCATGGGCGTTTTGGTGTCCCGCACCGCCCGCAGCGTGTAGCCCAGCACCGTGCTGACCGAGCGAAACACCAGCGGCAGGCTGACGATGAAGAAATACCGGGACGCCTCGGCCTGGATGGCCGGCTCGGCGCCCATCCACATCGGGATGTAAGGGCACAGCACAATGGAAAGGACCTCCAGCACTGCGCCGGCCGCCACGGCCAGCAAAAGCGCCTGCTGGGACAGCTTGCGCACCTGGTCCTCGTCGCCGGCGCCCGCCGCGCGGGAGATCAGCACCATCATGGCGGTGCCGATGGCGCCGGGGATGCTGTTGACCAGCCAGGTCACCGTGGTGGTGGTGCTGACGGCGGCGGTGGCCTGCTCGCCCAGCTGGCCCACCATGGCGGTGTCCACATACTGCAAAAGGGTCGAGAGCACCTGCTCTACAATGGTGGGGATGGACAAAAACACCAGCGTGCGGAACAGCGCCGCGGTGGCCGGCGGAAACAGGGCGGAGCGTTTGGTCATACGGGGGCAACTTCCTTGCAATGGATTTTCGGCCGTCCTGCGGGGCAGCCAACTACAAGTATACGGCAGCGCCGGCCAAAAGGCAAATACCTGCTTGCCATGGCAGGGGATAGCAAATTGCTATGGCAGGCAAAAAGCCCTGCCGGGCGGCAGGGCTCAGACGATTTCTCAAAGCAGAAGCGCAGCAAGCAGCCGGAAATGCCGCGTGCATGCTTCCGCTTTGCGCCGGGCGGCTCAAGTGCGCCTGGCCAGCCTGCGGCGCAGCCAAAACACTTTGAAGCGGCCGTACCCGTTGGGCTTGTCGCGCTCAAACTCCTCGGTGCACAGATAGCGTTTGCGGGCGCCGTCAAACTGCAGGGCGTCGCCGTTTTCCTGGATGTCGGTCAGCACGCGGGGGATGGCCTTCTGGTCGGTCTCGAATTCCGGCTCCTTCTCCCACAAAATGCGGCCGTCGGCGTCCAGGCCGCGGGCCCACAGGCTGAACACCAGGCAGGCGGCCTCGCCGTAGCAGTAACGCTCAAAGCGGATGCGGCCGTCGATGTAAAACAGCAGGCAGTCGCGGAAATGGGTCTCCAGTTCCTTCTCGTAGCGCCGCCCGCAGAGCGTTCCGGCAAAGTCGGCGGCATGGGCAGTGATCGGCATGGGTACCTCCTGACGCCGCGGGGACGACCCGTCCCGCGGCAGAATCTATACCCCTATTATACCGGCTTTGCGCCGAAAAGAAAAGGGGCCGGCCGGCATCCGTCGGCCGGCGTCCCGCTCATTCCGCCTTCACGTCCCGCTTTGTCAGCAGCAGCTGCGCCAGCAGGAAAAACACGGCCAGGAACAGGGCGGTGCTTACGGCAAAGCCTGCCATGCCGCCGGCCAGCATGTCGTCGCTCTGGTTGGAGTTCATGCCCACGATCATCAGCGCGTAGGGCCAGAACAGCCCCAGGTCCATGGTGTTGGTCAGCAGCCCCAGCACGCTGCCGCCCAGGGCGATCAGCACCGGCGCCGCAAAGCTGCGCATCACCATCGAGAAGATCAGCTGCAGCGCGATCACCGGCAGCGCGCCCAGCGTGCCGCGCAGGCACCACCACAAAATCTCCGGCGGCGGCAGCCCCGGCAGCCCGGCCACCAGCTTGCCCAGCGCCAGGTACAGCACAAACACCCAGGCCTGCGTCAGCAGCGTCACTTTGCAGGCCACCGCAAACTTGGCAAAGTACAGCGCAAAGGGCCGCACCGGCGCGGTCATGATCAGGTTCCAGTTGTGGCCCATGTGCTCCAGCCGCCACAGGTAGGAGCAGTACACCCCGATCAGCGGCGCATAGAAAAAGGTGGCGTAGAACAGCGTGTGCTGGGTCCACAGGCTGTACCATTCGCTCTGCAAAAGCCCCAGGTTGTTCAGGTAATTGAAGGTCCCCATCACGGCGGGGAAGATCGGTACGATCAAAAACGCCAGCCACAGCACGGCGCCGCGGAGCTTGCGGTTTTCGGCACGGATACAACGCAGCATCTTTTATACCTCCCTGTTTTTTATCAGCAGGCCGCCCAGCGCGCACAGCGACGCGGCCAGCGCCGCCACAACGCACAGCAGCCCCACCGGGAGCGGCTGCGGCAGATAGGTGGTCACGCGGGTGGCTTCGTCCCAGGTGTAGCCCATGGCGCTCAGCGCGATGTAGTAGCCCCAGGGCGTAAGATACCCCAGCGGCGGCGGGAAGAACGCCGAAAACAGCCCAACCAGCGCGCCGCCCAGCCCCACCGCCAGCGTGGCGACCTGGGCGGCAAACGCCATGCTGATGCACAGCGACAGGAAAAACAGCGCCATGCTGACAACAAACGTGCAGACAAACAGCCATGCCAGCCGCCTGGTATCCAGCGGCTGGGTAAACTGCAGCCAACTGCTCAGCGCAAAGATGCCGGCCAGTTCCAGCACGCACAAAAGCAGCAGCTCGGCCGCGCCCAGCAGAACCTTGCCGCCGTACAGGCTGGCGCGGCTTTGCAGGGTAAACAGCAACTTGCAGGTGTTGCCCCGGTTCTCCACATCCCAGATGCGGCTGGCCAGCACCGCCGTCACCACCGACAGCACGATGGTGTTGACGGTGGGCATAACGTAAAACAGCCCCGAAAACCCCTGCGCCCGGTCCTGGACGCCCATGCCGCGCAGGCTGTACGCCACCCAGGCCAAGATCACCAGCGCCGTGCCGGCGATCAGCAGCAGGTCGCGGCGGCGGCGCGCCTTTTTCAGCTCCGACAAAAATCCGTGCAGCATGTTATTCCGCCTCCTTGCGCTCGGTCAGGCTCAGGAAGATATCTTCCAGCGTTTTGGTGCGGCTGCCCACCGCCACCACGCCGGCACCACTCTCGGCCAGGGCGCGCACCACCCGGGCCAGCGCCTGCTCCTGCATGGCGGGCAGCACAAAAGCGCCGTTTTCCCACCGGGCGCCGACCCGGCAGCGGGCCAGCGTGTTTTTGGCGCAGGCCGGGTCCAGTACCCGCAGCACCGTATCGCCGCGGCTGTGGCGCTGCAGCTGCTCCAGCGGGCCTTGGAACAGCAGCCGTCCTTTGTTGATGATGCCCACCTGGTCAATGATCTGCTCCAGCTCGCTGAGCAGGTGGCTGGAGATCAGCACCGTGGCGCCGCAGCGGCGGGGCATGTCGGCGATCAGCTCCCGCATCTCCTGGATGCCGGCGGGGTCCAGGCCGTTGGTGGGCTCGTCCAGCACCAGCACCCTGGGGCTGCCCAGCAGCGCCTGCGCAATGCCCAGCCGCTGTTTCATGCCCAGCGAATACTGCCCCACCTTGCGGCCGCGGTCTTTGGTCAGATGGACGATGTCCAGCACGCGCCCGATGTCCCGCCGGGGCACCTCTTTCAGGTCGGCCACGACCTCCAGATTTTCCTGTCCGGTCAGGTGGCCGTAGCAGGAGGGCGACTCGATCAGCGAGCCGGTCTGCCGCAGGATGGCCAGCCGGTTTTGCGGCGTCATGGTCTGGCCCAGCACCTGCACCTGCCCGGCGGACGGGTGGGCAAGGCCCAGGATCAGTTTCATGGTGGTGGATTTGCCCGCGCCGTTTGGGCCGATAAAGCCGTAGACGCTGCCCTCCGGCACCGCCAGCTCCACGTGGTCCACGGCAAAGTGCGCGCCGTAAGCTTTGCACAGGCCGGTCGTCTCGATCACATTCATAAACAGACACTCCCTCTTTTTGAGCTGGCCGGAGCCGCCGCCCGGCGGGCGGGGCTTTCCCGGCTGCTGAGGGTATTGTATCGCCCCCGGCTTATCTGCACGGTAAGCCGGGCTTAAGTTTGCCTTAATTTTTGCCCGGCCCGGTGGCGTGGGACGGCGGGCCGCGGTATAATAAGGCTGGCAGAACGCCGGGGCGGCTCAAAAGCGGCGCGCGCGGCCGGCTGTTTGCCCAAACCAACGGAAACGGCACGCCCAGCCAAACGGCCGGGCGTGCCCGAAGGGGGAAAACGCCTTGCGGCAGATCCAAGACGCCAAAATACTTCTGGTGGACGATAACCGGGAGCTGCTGGAACTTTTGCGCGAGACGCTGTCCGACGCAGGCTACCGCAGCCTGGCCACCGCCGAGACCTGCGCCGAAGCCCGCGCCGCCTTTGCGGGCTGGCAGCCCGATTTTATGGTGCTGGACATCAACCTGCCCGACGGCGACGGCTTTGCTCTGTTCCGGGAGTTGCACGCCAAAGCGGACATCCCGGCGCTGTTCCTCTCGGCGCGGGACGAGGACAGCGACCGGTTGTTCGGCCTGGGCCTTGGGGCGGACGATTACCTGACCAAGCCGTTTTTGACCCAGGAGCTTTTGCTGCGCATCCAGCTGATCCTGCGCCGCGCCTACCGGGCCGAACTGCAAAAGGGCGCGCAGTCCGCCCTGCAGCTGGGCGGCTGCCGGGTGGACCTGGACGCCGCGTCGGTGCGGCGGCCCGACGGCAGCGCCGCCGCCCTGACCGCTACCGAGCGCACCCTGCTGCAAAAGCTGGCCGAGAACCGCGGCCGCATCGTCACCTTTGACGCGCTGTGCGAGGCGGTCTGGGGGGACGGCTACTATGGCTACGAGAACAGCCTGAACGTGCACATCCGCCACCTGCGGGAGAAGATCGAGGCGGACCCCTCCCACCCGGTTTGCCTGCTCACGGTGCGGGGGCTGGGCTACAAGCTGGCAGGGGAGGGCGCGCAATGAAAACGCTGACCCGCATGATCTGGCGCTACATCGTGTCGGCGGCGCTGATCGTCATTCTGGTGCTGGCAGTGAACCTTGCGTTGTTCGGCACACTGGCGCTGCGCTACTCGCAAAGATCCCCCGACCGCAGCGATATTGTGGAGCTGTCCGACCATTTCACCTTTGACGAGACCGGCGCGCCGGCGCTGGACGATGCGGGGCGGGAGCTGCTGCAGCGGTGGGAGTGGGCCATGCTGCTGGACGCGGACGGAAACGTCATCTGGCAGTGGCGGCTGCCTGTGGAGCTGGATCACCATTATACCGTGGGGGACGTGGCGGGCTTTAAGGGATGGTACCTGGACGATTACCCGGTGCGCTGCTGGCGCACCGGCAGCGGCCTGCTGGTGACCGCCACCCCCCGCGGCAGCGAGTGGAAAAGCGGGTACGTCATCGACCAGCAGCTGATGTACGGCGTTATCGGGAACCTGGGCTGGGTCCTGCTGGCAAACCTGGCGGTGGTGGTGCTGCTCTGCCTGCGGCTGGGCTGGCGGGGCAGCCGGCAGCTGAAAACGGTTGCCGAGGGTGTGGAACAGCTGGCCGAGGGCAAACCGGTCTGCCTGCCGGAGAAGGGCATGACCGCCGAGCTGGCCGGGCGGCTCAACCAGACCAGCCGCCGCCTGCAAAGCCAGAGCGAGCTGATCGCCCGGCGGGACGCCGCCCGCACCAACTGGATCGCCGGCGTTTCCCACGACATCCGCACGCCGCTGGCGCTGATCGCCGGCTATGCCGAGCAGCTTGCCGCCGACGATACCCTGGCCGTCCCCCAGCGCGAGAAGGCAAGCCGCATCCACAGCCAGAGCCTGCGCATCAAGACGCTGGTGGAGGACCTGAACCTGACCAGCAAGCTGCAGTACAACGCCCAGCCGCTGCGCCGTGCGCCCTGCCGCGCCGGGGCGCTGCTGCGGGGCTGCGTGGCCGATTTCTGCAACAGTGGCACAGCCGGTCAATGCCAGGTGGAACTGGACCTGGGCGAGAGCGCCGACGCCGCGGTATTGGACTGCGACGCCGCGCTGCTGCGCCGCGCGCTGGAAAACCTGCTGAACAACGCCGCCCGCCACAACCCCGGCGGCTGCCGCGTCACCGTGCGGGCGGTGCTGAGCCCGCGGCCGGAAGGCCCGCTGCTGTTGTTGGACGTGGCCGACGACGGCCAGGGCTACCCGGAAGCCGTGCTGGAACTGCTGCGCCGCCCCGACGGCGCAGAGGACGCCGGCGGGAACGCGCCCCATATCCTGGGCATGCATGTGGTGCAGCAGATCATCGCCGCCCACGGCGGCCGGGTGCGCTTTGCCCAAAACACGCCCCGCGGCGCCTGGGCGGGCATCGAACTGCCGGCCCTGCCGCCGCAGGAAGGCGCGGGCGCGGCGGCAGGGAAACAAAACAAAAAATGACAGCTACAGCCGGCGCCCGGCAGGAGGATCTTCCTGCCGGGCACCGGCTGCAGCTTATTTTGGCTTTTTGTTTTTTGGTTTTGCGGGGACCGAGTTCATGCCAGGGGTCAGCTGTCGTACCGCAGATGGTCCGGGTCCAGCTTTTCCAGCACCGGCAGCATCTCGGCGGCCTCCCGCCGGGCGGCCGGCGGGTCCATCATCCGGTAATTGCCGCATTCCCGCTCCGACGCGCCGGGGATCTCGCCGGTGTATCCGGCCATCCAGGCGAAGGACTCCCGCACCAGCGCCAGCGCATCGGCGTCGGAAAGACCCTGGGTCAGCAGGTAAAACCCGGTCAGGCAGCCCATGGGCCCCACATAGACCACATGCTCGCTCCATTTGCTGTTGCGGGCATAGGTGGCAAACAGGTGTTCGATGGTGTGGGCGGCCGCAGGGGACAGGTACTGCCCCTGGTTGGGGCGCTTCATGCGGATATCCCAGGTCAGAACCTCGCCGTCTTTGCGGGACAGGTACATGCCGGGCCGCAGCGCGGTGTGATCCACGCAGAAACTGGCAATGCGTTCCATGGCGATCACTCCACCATGGCCTGCACCACGCCGTGCTCGCAGTCCATCGAGACGCTCTGTCCATCGGTCAGGGTGCGCAGCGCGTTGGTGGCGCCCACGATGACCGCCTTGTTCAGCGTCAGGCCGACGATGGCGGCGTGGCTGTTGGTGCCGGCTTCCTCCACGATCACGCCGGCGGCGTCCCGCATGTAGGGCAGGAAATCGTTGTTGGTGAAATGGGCCACCAGGATGTTGCCGGGCTTGAACTTCTTGGCAGCCTCGGCGGGGGTGCGGCAGATGCAGACGGTGCCCTTGGCGTTCTGGGCGCCGATGCCCACGCCGGCCAGCAGGCTGTTGCCCACCAGGTGGACCTTGATCATGTTGGTGGTGCCGGAAACGCCCACCGGTACGCCGGCGGTGACCACGGTCATCTCTCCGGCGTGGATCAGGTCGGCCTTCTCGGCGCATTCCACGGACATCGAGATCATCTCGTCAGTGGAATGGGCGTAGGGCATGATCAGCGGGGTAATGCCCCAGTAGGCGTTCAGCTGGCGGCGAACGCTCTCGTCCAGCACGCAGGCAATGATGGGGGTGTTGGGCCGGCAGCGGCTCAACAGGCGGGCGGTCTCGCCGCTCTTGGACACCGTGATGATGGCGGTGGCGCGGATGTCGGTGGCGGTGGTGCAGGCTGCGTGGGCCACTGCGGCGCTGATGCTCAGGCGGGTATCTTCCGCCAGCGCCTTGTGCACCAGCATATTGTAGTTGGAATCGCTCTCGGTGGTGTCGGCGATCTTGGACATGGCCTTCAGCGCCTGCACCGGGTACTTGCCGGCGGCCGTCTCGCCGCTGAGCATGACGGCGGAGGAGCCGTCGTAGATGGCGTTGGCCACGTCGGTGATCTCGGCGCGGGTGGGGCGGGGGTTGACCATCATGGAATCCAGCATCTGGGTGGCGGTGATGACCAGCTTGCCCACCGACATGGCCCGGTCGATCAGGTGCTTCTGGATGGAGGGGATCTCGGCAAAGTCGATCTCCACGCCCATGTCGCCGCGGGCGACCATGATGCCGTCGGCCACGCTCAGGATCTCGTCGATATTGTCGACGCCCTCCTGGTTCTCGATCTTGGCGATGATGCGGATGCTGGAATCATGCTCGTTGAGCAGGTGGCGGATGTCCAAAATGTCCTGCGCGCAGCGGGTAAAGCTGGCCGAGATCAGGTCAAAGCCCATCTCGATGCCGAACAGGATGTCCGAACGGTCGCGCTGGCTCATGTAGGGCATGGACAGATGCACGCCGGGTACGTTGACGCCCTTTTTGGTCTTGATGACACCATCGTTCTCCACCGTGCAGGTGATGTCGGTGTCGGTCACTTTCTCGATGCGCAGGCCGATCAGACCGTCATCCAGCATGATGCGGCCGCCAGGCTGCACGTCATGGGGCAGGTCCTTGTAGGTGACCGAGCAGATCTCGTTGGTGCCCTCCACCTTGCGGGAGGTCAGGGTGAATTTCTGGCCGGTCACCAGATTTTCGGTGCCGTTTTTGAACTCGCCCAGGCGGATCTCCGGACCTTTGGTATCCAGCATGGCCGCAACGGGACGGTCCAGCTCGGCGCTCAAAGCGCGCAGCTGCTGGAAACGGCCGCGATGCTCGTCATAATCGCCGTGGGAAAAATTGAAACGGGCCACATCCATGCCGTTCTCGATCAGCTGGCGGAGAATGCCGTCCTTATCGGTGGAAGGGCCGAGGGTACACACGATCTTTGTCTTGCGCATGAGAACCTCCTGATCAACAGTTGCTGCAATCTCTAAATAATATGATGCTATACACTCAAGATTATAGTATATTCCGGCCGATTTCACAAGCGCCGCCGCCGGGATTTTACCGGATTTTATGCTTTTTTTGACAAAACCGGCAGGGAAATTTTTATCCTCCTGCCAAGGCAAAGCGCAAAATGGAGCGAGATCCCCGCCGTATGGCAAAATGCGGGGATGGCGGCAAGAATGGTTTTACTTTTTGCCGGGATTCGGGTATAATGGGCATATCATAATAAGAAACGGCCGGGCTGCCGCAGCCTTTGCGGCGGGACCGCCCCGGCCATACAGGAGCATACCGCAACGACAAAGGAGAAACCATCGTGGCAAAACGTGTATTTTTGATCGTACTGGACAGCTTTGGCATCGGCGCCGAGCCGGACGCCGCCCAATTCGGCGACGCCGGGACCAACACGCTGCGCGCCGTGGCAGGGCACCCGGCCTTTCGGGACGGGAACCTGGCAAAACTGGGCCTGTTCAACATTGACGGCGTGACCTGCGGCACCCCCTGTGCCGCGCCGGTGGGCAGCTATGCCCGTCTGCGGGAGGCCAGCGCCGGCAAGGACACCACCATCGGCCACTGGGAAATCGCCGGCCTGGTCAGTGCCCGGCCGCTGCCCACCTTCCCGGACGGCTTCCCCCAGGAGCTGCTGGACGCCTTTACCGCCAAAACCGGCTACCGGGTGCTGTGCAACAAGCCCTATTCCGGCACTGCGGTCATCCGCGACTACGGCGAGGAGCATATGCGCACCGGCGCGCTGATAGTCTACACCTCTGCCGACAGCGTTTTCCAGATCGCCGCCAACGAGGCGGTCGTCCCGGTGGAAAAGCTGTACGAGATCTGCCGCCAGGCCCGCGGGCTGCTGACCGGCAAGTACGGCGTCGGCCGGGTCATCGCCCGCCCCTTTGTGGGGGACAGCGCCGACAACTTTACCCGCACCAGCCGCCGGCACGACTTTTCGCTGCTGCCGCCGCGGGACACCATGCTGGACAAGCTCCAGGCCGCCGACAAGGCTACCATCGGCGTGGGCAAGATCCACGACATCTTTGCCGGCAAGGCCGTCAGCGAGACCATCCGCACCGCCGGCAACACCGAGGGCATGCAGGTCACGCTGGAACTGGCGGACCGGGACTTTGACGGTCTGTGCTTTGTCAACCTGGTGGACTTTGACATGCTGTACGGCCACCGCCGCGACGTGGCCGGCTACGCCGCCGCCCTGGCCGAGTTTGACGCCTGGCTGCCCCGCTTTATGGAAAAAATGCGCCCCGACGATGTGCTGATGATCACCGCCGACCATGGTTGCGATCCGTCCTACCAAAAGACCACCGACCACACGCGGGAATATGTGCCTTACCTGGTCTGCGGCGCATCCATCCGGCCCGGCGTGGACCTGGGCACCCGCTACTGTTTTGGTACCATCGCCAACACCGTCTGCGAGTATCTGGGCGTGGACGCCTGCCTGGACGGCTGCGGCGTGATGCATGAGCTCGCCCGCTGAGCCGCGCGCCGGGGTGCGTACTGTGGCGCTGAACCTGTTGCGGGCGGCTGCCGTCCTGCTGACGGTTTATTCGGTGGGGCTGGTGTTCACCAGCAACTTTAATATGGGCAACCTGCTGGTCTGGCTGCTGACCGCTGCGGTGGACTGCTATGCGGTCTGGCACCGGCCCATCAACCGGTGGTTTTCCTCCGGGCCGGGGCGCGTTGTGGGCATCGTACTGCTGGCGGGCGCGCTGCTTTACGGCGCGGTGCTGGTGTTTGTTGCGGTCAGCGGGTATACCAACTCCGCCACCGGGCAGGAGCAGGCCATTGTGGTGCTGGGTGCGGGGCTTCGGGGCGACCGGCCCAGCCTGCTTTTGCGTTACCGGCTGGACAAGGCTTACGAGTATGCCTGTGCCCACCCGGAAATGCTGGTCGTCACATCGGGCGGCCAGGGCAGGGACGAGTGGGTGCCCGAAGGCCAGGCCATGCGGGATTACCTGATCGACAAGGGCCTTGACCCCGACCGCGTCCTAGCTGAGACCAGGTCCACCTCCACCGAGGAAAACTTCGCGTTCTCCCGCCAGATCCTGCTGGACCGGGGCCTTGCGGAGGATATGTCCATCGTCTATGTGACCAACGCCTTCCACTGTTACCGTGCCGGCGAGTATGCCCGCCGGGCCGGCTTTGCCGACCCCCACGCGCTGCCGGCGGGCATTTCGGTCCTCAGCGTGCTGCCCTGCTATCTGCGCGAGGTGCTGGCGGTCCTGTACTACTGGGTGTTCAAGACTTCCCGATCCGGTTTTATGCACCAGATGGTGGGCATCCTGTCGCTGAACAAAAAGTTTTTCTATAAATAGCTGTTCCTGCGCGGCATCGCCGGCAGGCCGTAAAAAGACAAAAGTCAAAACCGGGACATCGGCCAAAAACCGGACCCCGTAAACGCAAAAAGAAACAAACCAAAAAGGGGCTGTTAAAATATGCAGATCCGCTACTACAAAGAGTACAGCAATTATCTCGACCGCGACATGGAGTTCAAGGTGTTCGGCCATACCGGCCGGCCCATCCTGATCTTCCCCTGCCAGAGCGGCCGTTTTTACGACTGGGAGAACTTTGGCATGTGCAGCATCGCCGAGCCCTGGATCGAGTCTGGCAGGCTGCAGATCTTCTGCTGCGACAGCATCGACCGGGAAAGCTGGGACTCCACCGGCCCGGAGCGCCCGCGCATCGAGATGCAGGAGCGATATTACAACTACGTCACCACCGAGCTGGTGCCCCGCATCCTGGAGATCAATCGGGAGATGGGGCCGGATCATTCCGGCCAGATCCTGACCGGCGGCACCAGCGTGGGCGCCGGCCATGCGGTCAACTTCTACCTGCGCCGGCCGGACCTGTTCAACGGCACCATCGCCCTCAGCGGCATCTACAATGCCAGCGAGTTCTTTGGCAGCTATATGGACGACCTGGTCTACCGCAACAGCCCCTGCGATTATATGCGCAACTTCCCGGCGGACCATCCCTACAAGCAGCTGTACGACCAGGCCGACAAGTTCATCCTGTGCTGCGGCCAGGGCGCCTGGGAGGACAAGCTGCTGGCCTCCACCAGGGAACTGCAGTCCATCCTGGAAAGCAAGGGCATCCATCCCTGGGTGGACATCTGGGGCGCCGATGTCAGCCATGACTGGCCCTGGTGGCAGAAACAGTGGCCCTATTTCCTGGAGCAGATCCTGAGCCGCCCGTAAGGCGCGCCGCAAACAGCAGGGAGTACCCAATGGAATTTTGGCAGAATCAGGCTGCCCGCCGCCGGCTGCAGCGGGGGCTCTGCATCGGCATGTTGGTATTGCTGGTGCCGGTGTTTGTGGTGGCTGTGTTTGCCCGCCCGGCGGCGGACGATTATATCTACGCCCGCGCCACCCATGCGGTGGTGCAGCAGTACGGCGCCGACTGGCCGCGGCTTTTGCAGGCCGCGCTGGAAGCGGACGCCTACTTTTACAACAGCTGGCAGGGGCTGTATGTTTCCGGCTTTCTGCTGGCCCTGCAGCCGGCCATCTTCGGCGGGCAGTGGTACGGCCTGACGGTGGTATTTGTGACGGCCATGCTGTTTGTCTCGTCCTTTGCGCTGGCGCGGGCGGTGGTCCGGCGGCTGGCCCCGGACGCCCGCGGCATGGCGGGGTTCCTGGCGCTGGGCTTCACCTTTGCCGCGGTGGAGGGCATGCCCAACCAGGTGGAAAGCCTGTACTGGTACAACGGCGCCATGAACTATATCCCGTTTTTTGCGCTGACGCTGGGGGTGCTGGCGCTGCTGGTCGGCCTGCTGCCCGGCAAAAGTCTGCGCCCGGTGCGGGCAAAACCGCTGCGCGCCGCGCTGGCCTGCGGTTTTTGCCTGCTGATCGGCGGCGGTCACCATGTGGTCATTCTGCTGGCGCTGATGCTGCTGGCCTTTGCGCTGCTGTGGTCCGCCCGGCGGCGGACTTTCTGGCCGGCCGCGCCGCTGGCTGCCTGCCTGGCCGGGCTGTACCTGAATATGAGCTCGCCCGGCACCGCGGTGCGCATGTCCGGTTTTTCGTCGGCGTCTCTGCCGGAGGCCGTGGTCAAGAGCTTTCTTCTGGCGGGGCTTTCCATCCTGCGCTGGCTGGACCTGCCGCTGGTCTGCCTGCTGCTGCTTTTCACGCCGGCGTTGTGGCGGCTGGCGGGCAGCGCGGCGGTGGGGGAGGGCGCCTTCCGCCGCCCCTGGCTGCCGCCGCTGGTCACCTTTGTGTTGGTCTGGGGCATGATCTGGCTGCCCTCCTACACCATGGGCGGCATCGGGCCGGGGCGGCTGATCAACATTGCATGGATGACCTTTCTGCTGGGAATGCTGGTCAGCTGGGGCGTGTTTCTGGGCTGGCTGGCGCGGGTAAAACGGGTCGATGCGGCCGGTGCGGCCGCCCGCCTGGCGGGGACCGGCCGCCGGGCTGCGCTGGCCGGTGCGGCGCTGCTCCTGTGCATGGCCTGCATCGGTGGCCACACCGTCAAGGAGGGGCTGGACAACCGCTTTGCCACCAGCCTGGAGGCGGTGTGGGAGCTGGCCAACGGCACGCCCCAGGCGTTTGCCGCCGCCATGGACGAGCGGGAGGCCATCCTGACCGACCCGGAGGTGGCCGACGCGGTCATCCGCCCGCTGACCGAGGACGAGCGGCCGGGGCTCCTCTATTTCAGCGATGTCACCCCCGGCCCGGACAGCTGGGGCCTGACCGAGTATTACGGCAAGCAGTCGGTCACCGTATCGGAGTACGAATAACACCGGCCCGGACAAAACCGCATCAAAACAAGGCGCGTTTCTGCCAAACACAGAGGCGCGCCTTTCAGCGCGTCGAGAAACTCGACACGCTGCAAAAGGGGCAACAGCCGCGCACGGCTTTGCCTAACGCGTCTGTTTCCCCTTTTGGAATCCCCTTCGACAAAATTTTACGGTAAATCGCGCACTCGTCGCTATGCTCCTCGCACACAATTTGCCGCAAAATTTCCCTGGTGGTGTCTCCGTCGTCGGCGCATGTCCGCCGACGGAGACAGATTTTATACTTTTTCGACAGTCTGCAAGGCGCGTCTCTGCCAAACACAGAGACGCGCCTTTGCTGTTCCCACAGGCTGTTGCCGGGGTGTCTGTTAGAAAAACTGTTTTGCGGCGCTTATGCCGCCGCAAAGCGGGGCGGGCGTGCTTACACCCGCTCCTGCACAAAGCGGATGAACGCTTCCCGCTCCTCGGCGGTATCCACGTTGACCACGTACATCTGGTTGCCCATGTCCATGGCCAGCGCATCGGGCATGCGGTCGCACATCTTCATGGCGGGGCCGTACTTGGCCAAAATCTCCGCATAGGTGTGCCGGTAGGCCACGCCGTCCCGGCGGCCGGCGTAAACGCAGTAATGTTTCGGCCCGTTCATATCCTGGTGGACGACCTTGTCATAGCAGACCATGTCCGCCCAGATCTGGTAGCAGTCCACCGAGTTGGCAAAGTTGATCATGTCCGGGGTGTAGCCGCCGGCCGGGCGCATGTTGACCTCCAGCGCCATGTAGTCTCCCTTTTTGCCCAGGCCGGGTTTGTCCTGGTTCAGCTGGAAAAACTCGCAGTGGAAAAACCGGCTCTTGGCGCCAAAGGCTTTTATGGTGCGGAACCCGGTGTCCCGCAGGGCCTCCGGCACGGTGCGCTGCACCCAGTAGGCCAGGTCACCGCCAGTGTTGACGATGTCCATGATGGGGGTGGGGAAGTACTCGGAAGTATAAAAGATGGGCACACAATGACTGTCCGCCACGCCGTCAAAGCTGACGATGGTGCCGTCGATGAATTCCTCCATAATGTAGCTTTCGGCGGGCAGGCGGGCGTAAAATGCTTCCAGGTCCTGCTCGTTTTTCAGCTTGTAGGTGGCCTCGGCGCCGCAGCCGTTGTCCGGCTTGACAATGACCGGGTAGCCCACCTGGGCGATAAACTCCCGCGCCGCCTCCAGCGTCGAGACCATGTGGTGCCGCGCCACCGGCACGCCGGCCTTGCGGTAGCTTTCCTTCATGATGCTTTTGTACTTGATGCGGGAGATGAAGTCATTCTGTGCGCCGGTGGTGATGTTAAAGTCGGTGCGCAGCTGGGCGTCCATTTCCAGCCAGTATTCGTTGTTGCTCTCCAGCCAGTCGATCTTGCCGTAGCGGAAGGTGAAATACCCCACCGCACGCACCATCTCGCCGTAATTGCCAAGATTGTTGACCCGATAATACTCGGTCAGGGTTCGCTTGAGTTCCGCGGGGATCTCCTCGTAGGGGGCGTCGCCGATGCCCAGCACATTGACGCCGTTGCGCTTGAGCCGGTCGCAGAAATTCCAGTAGCTTTTTGGAAAATGCGGTGAAATAAATACAAAATTCATGGTCTCTCCCTCTTTCACATCAAACCCGGCGCCGGCCCGCACAGCCGACCCTGCCGGGGTCAGACGAATTGACGCCGGGACGGTTCGTATTGATAGCCGATCTCCGCAAGACGACCGCACAATTCGTCCTTGCTCACATCCTCCACCGTGCAGAACTCGTCCAGATCACGGTCGCGGTCCCGCAGCTTGGTGTTGACATAGCTCAACAGGATCACAGGGTCCTTTGGCAGCATGGCTTTGCCTCTCCTTCCTGTATGGGATTCGCATTTGTGTATATCATACCACTTTACAGCGATAAATCAAGCGCGCCTGTGCAAAAAAATGCGGCTTTGGGATATCTGCCGGCCAAAGCTGCGGCAAAAGGGTACAGAAAAAGCCGGCCACCATGTGACCGGCATTTCTGTTTCCTGTGATCAGACCGCGCGGGTAACCTTACCCGAACGCAGGCAGCGGGTGCAGGCGTAGATATACTTCGGGGAACCATCCACGATAGCTTTTACGCGCTTGACGTTGGGATTCCAGGTACGGTTGCTCCGGCGATGGGAGTGAGACACCTTGATACCGAACGTGACGCCCTTGCCACAACATGCACATTTGGCCATTCTGCTTGCACCTCCTTTAAGTAGCTGTACTATCATAGCAAAACCAAACGGAAAATGCAAGAGTTTTTTCTTGCTCTTGGCAAAAAATCTGCATGAATTTTGGCAAAATCTTGTGTTTGCCCTGCAAAATCGCCCGCTATCTTGTTTTGGGACGCAAAGTGCGCTATAATAAGATGCACATTTTTGCCCGGCCGGGCTTTGCCGCCCGCCGGACTGCGCCATATGATACATATTATTTGCAGTTATTTGGAAAAGAGGGATGCACCGATGCATGGGCTGTTGAACGGACTGTTGGGGATCGATGTGCTGGTCTCCTACCTGGTGCGCGCTGTGGTCATGCTGATCGTGATCCCCTTTCACGAGGCCGCCCATGCCCTGGTCAGCTGGCTGCTGGGGGACCCCACCGCCAAAAATGCCGGACGCCTTTCGCTGAACCCGGTGCGGCATTTTGACCTGATGGGCGCGGTCTGCATGGTGATGGCCGGCGTGGGCTGGGCCAAGCCGGTCAGCATCCGCCCCGATCGTTTCCGCAACCCCAAGGTGGGCATGGCGGTGTCCGCCGCGGCGGGGCCCGCGTCCAACCTGCTGCTGGCGTTTGTATCCATGATCTGCTATAAGCTGCTGCCGGTCTTGTTCGGCTGGTATGCGGTGCCCGACCTGCTGCAGCAGTTTTTCTGGTACATGATCACCATGAACATCAGCCTGGGCGTGTTCAACCTGCTGCCGGTGCCGCCCTTTGACGGCAGCCGCATCGCGCTGCTGTTCCTGCCGCGGAAATACTATTTCAAGGCCGTGCAGTACGAGCGGTACATTATGATCGCCGTTTTGCTGCTGGCGCTGTTCGGCATTTTGGACACGCCGCTCTCCATCGCGGGCAATGCGGTGATGGGCTGGCTGGATGCCGCCACCAAATTTATCTGGTAACGGGGGCCCGGCACAAAAGTAGAGGGAGTTGCTGCATGGAGGCATTGACCTTCAAACTGGAAGATTTCGAAGGCCCGCTGGATCTGCTGCTGTATCTGGTGAGCAAAAATAAAATGAACCTGTACGACATCAACATCATGGAGCTGATTGACCAGTACACCGCGGTCATCGGCAGTGTACAGGGGGACCGGATGGATGCGGCCAGCGAGTTCATCGACATGGCCGCCCACCTGGTACAGATGAAAAGCGCGCTGCTGCTGCCCCGCGCGCCGGAGGCCGAGCGGATGAAAGCCGAGCTGACCGGCCGCCTGATCGAATACAGCGCCTGCAAGCAGGTGGCCGCCCGCCTGGGCGGCCGCGCCAGGGACCTGTTCACAGCCGTGCGCGCGCCCCAGCCGCTGGTGGGCGCAGCCGAGTATACCCGCCCCCACAAGCCGGAACAGCTGGTGCAGGCCTGGTACAGCCTGATGGGCCGCAGCCTGCGCAAGCGCAAGCCCAGCCAGGAACGGTTTGAGCCGCTGGTCACGGCGCCTTTTGTCTCGGTGGCAAGCCGGGTGGCGCATATGCTGCGGGGGCTTTTGCGGGGCACGCTGGGCCGCATGACGCAGCTGTTCAGCCGCGAGGAGAGCCGCAGCACCAACGTGGCCACCTTTCTGGCGCTTTTGGAGCTGGTGCGCGCCGGCCGGGTGCAGATCGGCGAGGGCGGCAGGCTGAAAGTGGACCGCACCCATCACAGAGACAGGAAGGAGGCCGACGCCGATGAATGAACAGCAGCGCATGGGCGCGCTGGAAGCCATGCTGTTCGCCCACGGCGAGCCGGTGGAGCTGGCCCGCCTGGCCGACGCCATGCATGCCGAACCCATCCAGACCCAGGTCCTGCTGGAAAAGCTCCAGCGCCAGTATGACGAGCGGGACGGCGGCCTGGTGCTTTTGAACTTTGACGACCGCTGGCAGATGGCGACCCGCCCTTATTACGGCGAGATCGTCAAGCGCATCCTGGACGCCCGCCGCAACGCGCCGCTCTCGCCGGCTGCGCTGGAAGTGCTGGCGGTGATCGCCTACAACCAGCCGGTGTCCCGCAGTTTTATCGAGCAGGTGCGCGGGGTGGATTCTTCCTCCACCGTCGCCAAACTGCTGGACAAGGGGCTGATCGAGGAGGCAGGGCGGCTGGACCTGCCGGGCAAGCCGGTGGCCTTCCGCGTCACCGATACCTTCCTGCGGGTGTTCGGCCTGGGCAGCCTGGCCGATCTGCCGCCCCTGCACGACGAGACCGCGCCGCAGGCGGAGGAGCCCGGCCCGGACGAGGCGCCGCAGGGCGAACAGTTGGAGATGCGCACATGAGCATTTTGTTTTTGGCGCTGCGCGTTTTGGGCGTGGTGCTGCTGGCGGTGCTGGCGCTGGCGGCGGTGGCTATGCTGCTGCCGGCCGGGCTGGATATCCGCTGGCGCCGCGGCGGCCCGCTGGAAGTCTGGCTGACAGCCGGCCCGCTGCGGCGGAAGTTTTTCCCGTTTCCGGAAGAAACGCCGCCCGGCGGCAAAAAAGGCGCCGCAAAAATGCCGGATGCAGCACCCCCCGCGGCCCCAAAAGCGCCTGCGCCGACGGAGAAAAGCGGGGGAGGACCGCCCCCGGAAGTGCCGCCCGCGCCCGAACCGCCGCAGGCGGAAACGGCGGCGCCCGCAAAGCCTGCCGCGTCCTCCCCGGAGGAGGAGTTCGAGGCAATGCTGGGCAAACTGATGTCCGACCCGATGCGCCATGTCCGCCGGGGGCGGCAGTGGGCCAAAGGCCCCGGCCGGTTTCTGCTGGCCCGGCTGCGCGTGCGGCACCTGCGCATCGTCTGGACGGTGACGGAGCAGGATGCGGCCGCCACCGCGGTGACCTACGGCGCGCTGATGGCCGCCTGCAACACCGCCTGGGCGATCCTGCGGGATCATGTGGACGCCAAAGCCGACGAGCTGCGCCTGGAACCGGATTTTACCGGCGAGCGCGCCGCCGAACGCTGTTTTGCTTGCCAAATCACGGCAAGAATGTATATAATAGTAGCAACGGCGCTGCTGACCATGCAGGCCGCCGCCAAACGGCGGGCGGCGCGGGCGCGGCGCAGGGATCCCGGCAGCAGATTAGCCGTCCCATAAAGATTCTTGATATTTTTCCAGAATAAACAAACAACGCATGGGCCGCACGGCCCGGCCAGGCAGGAGGATACAAGCATGGCAGAACATCCCGTACAGGGGCTGATGGGCGCCACCGTGGAAAAGATCCGCGAGATGGCTGACGCCAACACCATCATCGGCACCCCCATCTCCATTGACGCCAACACCACCATCATCCCGGTGTCCAAGGTCACCATGGGCTTTGCTTCGGGCGGGTCCGACGTGGGCGCCAAGGCGACCAAGGAGATGTTTGGCGGCGGTTCGGGCGCGGGCGTTTCCATCACGCCCATCGCTTTTCTGGTGGTCACCAACGGCACGGTGCGCACGGTGCAGCTGGCCGAGCATGTCTCGCCCATCGACAACGCCATCAACGCGCTGCCGGAGCTGGTGGACAAGCTGGCCGCCATGCTGAAAAAGGACGATGCGTCCGGCGCGGCGCAGCGGCAGGAAGGGGCGGACGCGGCGGAGTAAAGCCGCCCCGCCGTCAAAGCAGGATCATAGGGCGCGGCCCGGTCATTCCCTGGCCGGACTGCGCCTTTTTGTAAAAAGCAGGAGGAACTTCATGGCACAGCAACGCATCCAGAAGGTGCTTTCGGACCAGGGCTACTGCAGCCGCCGCGCGGCAGAGCAGCTGATCGCCGAAGGCCGCGTCAAGGTCAACGGCCACCCCGTTGGTCTGGGCGACAAGATGGACCCTGATTATGACAAGGTCTCCATCGACGGCAAAAACCTGCGCATCGTGCGCAAACGGCAGTATCTTTATCTGATGCTGCACAAGCCCCGCGGCTACATCACCACCGCGTCGGACGAGCGGGGCCGCAAGACGGTGATGGACCTGGTGGCGGATGTGGGCCGCCGGGTCTACCCGGTGGGCCGCCTGGACAAGGACAGCGAGGGCCTGCTGCTTCTGACCGATGACGGCGCCTTCGCCAACCTGCTGACCCACCCCTCCGGCGGCGTCAGCAAGCTGTACCGGGTCACGGTGCATCCCCGCGCCACCGAGCAGCAGATCGTGCAGATGTCCTCCGGCGTGGTGCTGGACGACGGCGTGCGCACCGCCCCCTGCGTGATCCATGTGGTCACCGACGAGCCGGAGCGCACCGTGCTGGAGATCACCCTGCACGAGGGCAGAAACCGCCAGATCCGCCGCATGTGCGAGGCCGTGGGCCTGGAAGTGGTGCGCCTGAAGCGCAGCGCCGAAGGCCCTGTCAAACTGGGCATGCTCCAGCCGGGGCAGTACCGGGAACTGAAAAAGAGCGAGGTCACGGCGCTGAAGTCGGCGGCACGCCAGGGGCATACAAAACAGGACGGGGAAGCCCGCCCGCGCCGCCGCGGCCCCATCGGCCGCGGCTGAGGACAGCCGGCCGGCCAAAATGCGTGGAATCTTGTACAATCTGCACAGTTTTTTGGCGAAAAACACTTGCCGGGCCGCCGGCAAAGTAGTATAATCCAAGTGTATGGCATTCCGCAAACTATTGCGACAAGACAAATAGGGAGGTTCCTGTATGGCAGCAAAAAAAACGGGCAAGGAGCAGATCCTTGCGCATTTTTTTGATGAAGGCGCCTGTTCGCCCCTGTTTTCCGAAGGGGCGGTCAGCGCCGCATTTGGCTGTGCCAACGGGCAGACTGCATATGTGATCTGCCAGAACGGCAGCCCGGTGGGGGTCAAGGACATTGACCGCACCATCCGCGTGCTGGAAATGGCCGCCGAGACCGGCAACCCGGTCGTCACTTTCTATGATTCCACCGGCGCAATGCTGGAGGGCGGCCTGGACCTGCTGACGGCCAATTCCCGCCTTTCGGCCCAGATCGCCCGCATCTCCGGCGTGGTGCCGCAGATCGCGGTGGTCACCGGCACCTGCGCGGGGTCTTCGGCCATCCATGCGGCGGCCGCCGACCTGTGCATCGTTGCCAAGGGCGCCGAGCTGTTTTTGACGGCCCCCTTCAACAGTGAGGACAAGGTCGCGGACGCCGGCAGCGCAGAGTTTGCCGCCCGCGCCGGCGTGGCCGCCGTGCTGGCGGATGACGCCGAGGCCGCCGCATCCCTGGCCGCCAAGCTGGTGGGCATGCTGCCCGGCAACAACCTGGCCGGCCCCGCGGTGTTTGATTTTGCCGCGCCCAGGTCCAGCCTGAACCTGGCCAAGTATGTCCCCGCCGAGGCCGCCGCCGCGCTGGCCGATGAGGGCAGCCTGGTGGAGCTGTATGCCGGCTACGGCAAGACGGTCTGCACCGCGCTGGGCACCATCAACGGCACTGCTGTGGGCGTTATCGCCACCGGCAAGGAGGGCATGGATCACCGCTGCACCGCCAAGACCGCCCGTTTTGTGCGGATGTGCGATGCATACAGCATCCCGGTGGTCACTGTTGTGAACACCGAGGGCCTTGTCCGGAGCGATTTGGACGACCAGGCCGGCGGTATCCGTCAGGCGGCCCGCATGGCCGGTGTCTACGCCGAGGCCACCACCGTCAAGGTGGCTGTGCTGGCCGGCGAGGCCGTGGGCCCCGTCTACACCGTGTTTGCCGCGCCGGCGGACTGGCGCATCGCGGTGCAGGGCTGCACCGTTGCGCCGCTGGCGCCGGAGACCGCGGTCAGCGTGCTGTACAAGGACGAGATCTACGCCTCTGACAACATCGTCAAGGCCACCGAGGAAAAGGCTGCCGCCTACCGCGCCGAGGTCTGCTCGGCCCAGGCCGCCGTGGCTGCCGGCGCCGCCGACGCGGCTGCCGCCGCGGCCGACGTCCGTGCCCAGGTGGCGCAGGCGCTGGATATGCTGTCCAGCAAGCGCGCCGTGCGCCTGGCCAAGAAGCATGGCAACATCGCGCTGTAACAACGATACTTTACGCTTCCCATAACTGCAAGGAGGATGACCCCTATGAAAAACCTTACCGTCACCGTCAACGGCGTTGCGTATCAGGTCACCGTTGAGGAAAATACCGGCGCTCCCGCTGCACCCGCTGCCGCACCGGCGGCAGCGCCCGCGCCTGCTGCGGCCGCTGCCCCGGCTGCTCCCGCTCCCGCCGCTGCGCCTGCCGCGCCGCAGGGCCCTGCCGGCGCCGTTGCCATCAACGCGCCCATGCCGGGCAACATCCTGGATGTGCGCGTCGCTCCCGGCGACAGCGTCAAGGCCGGCGACACGCTGCTGATCCTGGAAGCCATGAAGATGGAAAACGAGATCTCGGCCCCGCAGGACGGCACCATCGCCACCATCGATGTCCGCAAGGGCGACACCGTCAGCTCCGGCGACCTGCTGGTCACCATGAACTGACCGCCGCGCAAACCCGATCCACATCCGCCTGCACAGCGGAAGAATGAGGTGAACCAGATTGGCTAAGAAACCGATTAAAATTACCGAGGTCGTTTTGCGCGACGCCCACCAGTCCCTGCTGGCGACCCGTATGACCATGGACGAGATGCGGCCCATCCTGCCCGAAATGGACAAGATCCCCTATTTCTCGGTGGAATGCTGGGGCGGCGCCACCTTTGACTCCTGCATCCGCTTCTTGGACGAGGACCCCTGGGAGCGTCTGCGCATCCTGCGCAAGGAGCTGCCCCACCAGAAGTTGCAGATGCTGTTCCGCGGCCAGAATATGCTGGGCTACCGACCCTATGCCGACGACGCGGTGGAATATTTTGTCCAGAAGTCTGTTGCCAACGGCATCGACGTCATCCGTATTTTTGACGCGCTGAACGACCCGCGCAACCTGGAGACTGCCATCAAGGCGGCCAACAAGGAGGGCGCCCACGTCCAGGCCTGCATCAGCTATACCTTGAGCCCGGTGCACAACAACGAGTATTTCGCCCAGTACGCCAAGACGCTGGAAGAGATGGGCGCAAACTCCATCTGCATCAAGGATATGGCCGGCCTGCTCAAGCCCTACACCTGCTATGACCTGGTGAAAAAGCTGAAGGAGACGGTCAGCATCCCCGTTGACATCCACAGCCACTACACCGCCGGCCTGGCCTCCATGTCCATCCTCAAGGGCATCGAGGCGGGCGCCGACATCATCGACACTGCCATGAGCCCGCTGGCGCTGGGCACTTCCCACATGCCCACCGAGAGCCTGGTGGCCGCCCTGCAGGACACCGACTACGATACCGGCCTGGATCTGAACCAGCTGAACGTGGTGCGCAACTACTTCAACAAACTGCGCGAGAAATACATCGCCAACGGCCAGATCAGCCCTAAGAGCCTGGGCGTGGACGCCAACACCCTGCTGTACCAGGTGCCGGGCGGCATGTTCTCCAACATGCTCAAACAGTTGAAGGACGCCGGCAAGGAGGACAAGCTGGACGAGGTGCTGAAGGAGATCCCCCGCGTGCGCGAGGATGCCGGCTATCCGCCGCTGGTCACCCCCACCAGCCAGATCGTCGGCACCCAGGCGGTGTTCAATGTCATCATGGGCGAGCGGTACAAGATGGTCACCAAGGAGTTCCGCGGCCTTGTCCACGGCGATTACGGCAAGACCCCCGCGCCCATCAAGCCGGAGTTCCAGGCTATGATCTTGAAGGGCGAGAAACCCATCACCTGCCGCTTTGCCGACACGCTGGAGCCGGAGATGGACAAGCTGCGCGCCGAGGCCGCCAAGTATGCCATCCAGGAGGAGGACGTGCTGACCTACGCCATGTTCCCGCAGGTCGCACCCAAGTTCTTTGAAAAGCGCAACGCCCGCATCCAGGGCGTGGACGCGCTGCATGCCGACTACGAGAAAAAGAGCCATCCGGTCTGATCCGGCCTGCAACACCCGGCCGTAAGGCCAGACCTGTAAAGTACGTGATCCCCGCCCTGTCAGCCTGCCTGCCGGGGCGGGGATTTTTCTGCCGGCATCACCGGGCCCGGCTGCCGAAACGGCCCGCGGCGGCGGGCTGAGGACTTGACGCGGAGTAAAAAGCAGAAAAATTGCAGGAATTTGCGGCAAGGTATTGACTTTTGCCTGGCGGATGTGGTAAGATACCTCTCGCAGCACGCCCCAGGCAAGAATCGTGCGCCCGTAGCTCAGCTGGATAGAGCAACTGCCTTCTAAGCAGTGGGCCGGGGGTTCGAGTCCCTTCGGGCGCATCCTTTATGTGGTGCCTATAGCGTAGATGGCCTAACGCGCCAGATTGTGGCTCTGGAGATCGAGGGTTCGAATCCCTCTAGGCACCCCACCAAAGACCGTACAGTGTTTCGCTGCGCGGTCTTTTTTATACTGGGCCGTCGCCAAGCGGTAAGGCAGAGGACTTTGACTCCTCCATCCGTCGGTTCAAATCCGGCCGGCCCAACCAAAAGCGAAAGGCAAGCCTGTACGCCTGCCTTTCGCTTTTTCTTTGCCGAAAAGCAGGGCAACTGTGTTATAATAGAACCAACCAAAACGTGTTTTGCATCAGCGGAGGGAACAGCATGGAACTGGAACAGGCAAAAACGCGCGCCGCAGAGCTGCGCGAGGTGATCGAGAAAAACAACCGCCTTTACTATGACCAGGACGCCCCCGAACTGGAGGACTACCAGTACGACGCGCTGGTGCGGGAGCTGAAAGGCATCGAGGCCGAATACCCCCAGCTGGTCACGCCGGCGTCGCCCACCCAGCATGTGGGCGGCACCGCCAGCAGCAAGTTCGGCAAGGTGGCCCACGCCGTCAAGATGGAAAGCCTGCAGGATGCCTTCAGCTTTGACGAGCTGCGAGAGTTTGACGCCCGCGTGCGGGAAGCCGGCATTACGCCGGAATATGTGGTGGAGGTCAAGATCGACGGCCTGTCGGTCAGCCTGGAATACCAGAACGGAACCTTTGTGCGGGGTTCCACCCGCGGCGACGGCCTGGTGGGCGAGGACGTCACCGAGAACCTGGCCACCATCCGGGCTATTCCCAAGCAGCTGGCCGGCGCGCCGGAGTTCTTGGAGGTGCGCGGCGAGGTCTACATGCCCCACGACGCCTTCTTCAAGCTGAAAGAACAGCAGGAGCTGGAGGAAAAAACGCCCTTCAAAAACCCCCGCAACGCCGCCGCCGGCTCGCTGCGGCAGAAAGACGCCAAGATCACTGCCTCCCGCGGGCTGTCCATCTTTGTGTTCAACCTGCAGCAGGTGCAGGGCTGCAGCTTTGCCACCCACGCCGAGACGCTGGACTACCTGAAAGGGCTGGGCTTCCCGGTGTCGCCCCGGTATCACGTCTATACCAATATCGAGGACGCCATCCGGGAGGTGCAGGCCATCGGCGATGCCCGCGGCTCGCTCAGTTTTGATATGGACGGCGCGGTCATCAAGGTCAACAGCCTGGCCGACCGCACGGCGCTGGGCAGCACCAACAAGTTCCCGCGCTGGGCCATCGCTTTCAAATACCCGCCCGAAGTCAAGGAGACGGTGGTGCGGGATATCGAGGTCACCGTCGGGCGGACCGGCGTGCTGACCCCCACCGCGGTGTTTGACCCCATCTTCCTGGCCGGCACCAGCGTCTCCCGCGCCAGCCTGCACAACGGCGACATTATCGCCTCGCTGGACGTGCGTATCGGCGATACCATCCGGGTGCGCAAGGCGGGGGACATCATCCCCGAAGTCATCGAGGTGGCGCGCCACGGCGAAAACACCGTGCCCTACCAGATGCCCTGCGCCTGCCCCTCCTGCGGCGCGCCGGTGGTCCGGCTGGAGGGCGAGGCCGCGCTGCGCTGCTTAAACCCCGAATGCCCCGCCCAGGTGTTGCGCAACCTGATCCATTTTGCCTCCCGCAACGCCATGGACATCGACGGCCTGGGCGAGGCGGTGGCCGCCCAGCTCATCGACAAGGGCTATGTCAAAAATGTGGCCGACGTCTATGACCTGACCGTCGACCAGCTGCTGACGCTGGACAAGTTCAAGCAGAAAAGCGCCGCCAACCTGAAAACCGCCATCGAGCGGTCCAAGGCGAACAACCTGGACAAGCTGGTGTTCGGCCTGGGCATCCGCAACATCGGCGACAAAGCCGCCGCCCAGCTGGCCGAGCGGTTCGGCACCATGGATGCCATCCGCGCCGCCGCGCAGGAGCAGATCGCCGAGATCGACGGCTTCGGCGGCATCATGGCCCAGAGCGTGGCCGAGTTCTTTGCCCGCCGGGGCACCGCCGACCTGCTGGACCGTTTGGCGGCCGCCGGCGTCAATATGGCCTGGCACGGCGAGCCCCGCGGCACCGCGCTGGAAGGGCTGACCATCGTGGTCACCGGCACGCTGCCCACCCTCTCCCGCCAGGAGGCGGAAAACCTGATCAAACAAAACGGCGGCAAAGCCAGCGGCTCGGTCTCCAAAAAGACCAGCTACGTGCTGGCGGGCGAGGCGGCCGGCTCCAAGCTGACCAAGGCGCAGGCGCTGGGCGTCCCTGTCATTGACGAAGCGGAATTTTTGTCGATGATCGGCCGGTAAGGGCTTGCCTTGGGCATTGCAAGGACGTATAATATAAGCCATATTGTATAAAAACTCTGCCCGTGATTGTGCAAACCGCCCTGTGGGAAGGGGGAAACGGGCAGCCAGCGGAAGGGAACAGCCCCCTTCCGCCGAAAGGGGAAGAAAGTATGTCACAGAAAAGGCCGTTCATCACGCTGAACCAGGCGCAGGACATCCTTGCCGATGTGCCCACGCCGTTCCACCTGTATGACGAGAAGGGCATCCGCGAAAACGCCCGCCGCGTCAACCAGGCTTTTGCCTGGAACGAGGGCTTCAAGGAATATTTCGCCGTCAAGGCCACGCCCAACCCCTATCTGCTCTCTATCCTGAAGGAGGAGGGCTGCGGTGTGGACTGCTCCAGCTATACCGAGCTGCAGCTGTCCGAAGCCTGCGGCTTTGCCGGCAGCGAGATCATGTTTTCCTCCAACGACACCCCGGCCGAGGATATGAAAAAGGCCTACGACCTGGGCGCTTTCATCAATCTGGACGACCTGACCCATGTGGATTTCCTGGCCAAAGTGGCCGGCGTGCCCAAAACGGTGTTCTGCCGCTACAATCCCGGCGGCACCTTTGATTTGGGCAACGGCATCATGGACAACCCCGGCGACGCCAAGTACGGCATGACCGAAAACCAGATGGCCGAGGCCTACACCCGCCTGATGGCCATGGGCGCCGAGGAGTTCGGCATCCACGCCTTCCTGGCCAGCAACACCGTCACCGACGATTACTATCCGGAGCTGGCCGGCATCCTGTTTGAGCTGGCCGTCCGCCTGCACAAGCGCACCGGCGCAAAGATCAAGTATATCAACCTGTCCGGCGGCGTGGGCATCGCCTACCGCCCCGAACAGCGGGAAAACGACATCCTGGCCATCGGCGAGGGCGTGCGCAAAAAGTTTGAGGAGATCCTGGTGCCGGAGGGCATGGGCGACATCGCCATCTTTACCGAGATGGGCCGCTTTATGCTGGCACCATACGGCTGCCTGGTCACCACTGCCATCCACGAAAAGCACATCTATAAAGAGTACATCGGCGTGGACGCCTGCGCGGCCAACCTGATGCGCCCGGCCATGTACGGCAGCTACCACCACATCACCGTGCTGGGCAAGGAGGACGCCCCCTGCGACCACAAGTACGACGTCACCGGCGGCCTGTGCGAGAACAACGACAAGTTTGCCATCGACCGCATGCTGCCCAAAATCGACAAGGGCGACATTCTGGTCATCCACGACACCGGCGCCCACGGGTTCTCGATGGGCTATAACTACAACGGCAAGCTGCGCAGCGCCGAGGTGCTGCTGAAAGAGGACGGCTCCCACCAGCTGATCCGCCGCGCCGAGACCCCGGCCGATTACTTTGCCACGCTGGACTGCACCCCTTACTACAAAAAACTCAAGCTGTGAAGGCAGGGCAGGGCCTGCCGCGGCGGATGGAAATGCCCGGAGTATATTTTCCTGACGCTGTACAAAATTGCTGCGACAAGGGCGCTGTGCTCTTGATCTTATAGCCGCTCCGACCCTGCACGCAAAACGGATGCGGCCTGGCGGGAGATGATAGAAGCGGATTTTCGGATCGACGCGTGATTCCAAACTTCATAAAATGATCTGGCCTTTTTCTCTTTGAAAAAGACAAACATCAAACATTGAGGTTGGAATAAATGATGATACGATATTTTCAAAAAAGGCCGAATCTCCGGGATCGGCTACATTCTCTGTGTTCCGGTTTCCTGCTGGGTGTCGGTGCGCTTTGCCCTTTCCGCGCAGCCGGTCCTTGACAGCGTGCTGGGCATGGATGAGTCTATGTTCCAAAAGGGGGCCTTTGCATTTGCCTTTTGGGGGATGCTGGACGCCTGCCTGCTGCTTTTTATGGAGCTGCTGCGCCTCCGGCTTCTAAAGCGCATCGGCATCGCTTTGAAGGACGACCTGTGCGGTGCGATCCTCCGGATGAGTTATCAGGCGTATGCCGCCAAGGACAGTGACGCCCTATCTATCTTGACCAACGATGCCAAAACGGTTTCCAGCTGCTATTTCGCCTCGCTGCTGGCGCTGTACCGGGTGGTCTGGAGTTTCCTCTTCTCGGCCTTTACAGCGGCCAGTCTCAGCCCGGCGATCACAGCCGTCGTTCTGCTGGCCGGCGCGGTCTCGGTGCTGGTCCCCCGCTTTTTGGGCGGGCGGATCGACCGGTTGCAGCTGAACCTGTCTGACCAAAAAGAGACGTACAGCAAGCTGATACGGGATATGCTGGATGGCTTTTCCACCATCAAAACGATGCGGGCAGAGCGATTTTTTGCCCAAAAGCACCATCGCAGCAGTGCCAAAACCGAGGAGCTGGAATGCCGGGTCGATGCTGGCCTGTATTTTGCTGCCTGGTTTTCGGGGTTGTGCAGTTCCGCCGCCTATATCGCTACGCTGCTTTTGGGCGGCGTGCTTGCGCTGCAGGGGCGCATGACCGCCGGGCTGGTCGTCAGTATTTCACAGCTGATCGGCGGGGTGGTGGCGCCGCTGGAGCAGGTGCCGGCGCTTTTGGCCCGGATGCGTTCAGTGGACTCTGTCCGCAAAAAGTGCGGACAGCTGCTTGCCACCCGGTCAGCCGGACCGCTCCCGCATGGCGCGGGCGAGAGCCTGCTGTGCAAAAGCGCAGCATTCCATTATCCCGGCACGCGCAATGGTGTTGAAAATGTCAGCTATGCGTTCCAAATGGGAAAGAAATATTTGTTGGCCGGCGCTTCCGGCAGCGGCAAGTCCACGCTAGGCCGGCTGGTGGCTGGGCTTTACCGCCCTGAGGCAGGCGACATACAATACCCCCGCGCCGCTGCCGGAAAAAGCGGCGTGCTGTATGTGGATCAGAAAGCCCATGTGTTCCGGGATACGCTGCGCAATAACATTGCGCTTGGCGACCTATACACGGACAGTGAGATTTGGGCGGCGCTGGACCAATGCTGCCTGACCGGGTTTGCCGCAAAGCTCCCGCACGGTCTTGACGAGGTTTTGCGGGAAAACTATTCCTGCTCCGGCGGCGAGGCCGCCCGGCTCAATCTGGCAAGGGCGGTCCTGCGCAGGCCCAAAATCCTGGTGGCCGACGAGATCACCGCAAACCTGGACGCCTGCACGGCAGAGTGCATCGACGCGATGCTGGCTGCGCTGCATGGTGTACTCCTCATCACAATCACCCATACCATCAGCCGGGATCTGGCAGCGCGGTACGATGCAGTTCTGTATCTGGAAAACGGCCGGCTGGCCGGCAGCAGCCCCCCGCATGGCCTGCAGGAACAAAACGGCATGCCTGGCTGTCTGCCGCACAACGGGCAGAAGGCTTGCACGATTTAAGGCAGGGCCGCGGCCAAGACGCTTGACCGGACCGGTGTGGCTGCAGAAAAGACGCCGCACGACGCCAAACACCGGAAACCGCCCGCGCACCCGGCCAAAATAACCGCCGTGCGCCGGAAAAAAATACTTGCATTCGCAGTTCGTTTGTGATATTATATTTTAGCGTTAGCGCCGCCGGCCCCACCGGCGGGATAATGACAACATCATTAAACAGGCGGTCCTCTGCCGAAATGATCGGGTATGAACGTCGAAACAAATGGAGGAACATTCATGGACGCATTCAAAACGCTCACCGAGGGCATGATCAAAGAAAACCAGCCCAAATTCGAGATCGGCGATACCGTCCGCGTCTCCGTCCGCATCAAGGAAGGCGACAAGGAACGTATCCAGGCTTTTGAGGGAACGGTCATTGCGAAGAAGCACGGCGGCATCGCCGAGACCTTCACCGTCCGCCGCACTTCCTATGGTGTCGGCGTCGAGCGCGTGTTCCCGGTCAACAGCCCGTTCGTCGAGAAGGTCGAGGTCGTTCGCCGCGGCAAGGTCCGCCGTGCGAAGCTCTTCTACCTGCGCGGACGCACCGGCAAGGCTGCCAAGGTCAAGGCTCGCATCTGAGTACAAGAAGAAGGGGAGGACGGCGCATTGTCCTCCCTTTTTCTGTTTTGTGCGGCAAAACCGCATAAACCTGCAGGAACAGGAGGGCTTTGGAAATGGACAAACGGCAAACGGCCAACCGCGGCCTGCTGGAATGGGTCGATTCCATGGTGGTCGCCGCGGTGCTGCTGGCGCTGGTGTTCACCTTTGGCGTGCGCATCGTGCAGGTGGACGGCACCTCCATGAATCCCGGCCTTCAGGACGGGGAACGGCTGCTGCTTTCCAGCCTGCCCTATGAGCCGGAATACGGCGACGTGGTAGTGATCGACAGCTACACCGACTACGGCAAGCTGCTGATCAAGCGTGTGATCGGCATGGAGGGCGACGTTATCGACATCGATTTTCAGACCGGCGTCGTCTACCGCAACGGCCAGCCTCTGGAAGAGCCCTATACCGCTGAGCCTACCTATCTGTCCGAGGGCGTCGCCTTCCCGCTGACCGTGCCGGACGGCATGCTGTTCATCATGGGTGACAACCGCAACAACTCCAAGGACAGCCGCTCGCCGGAGATCGGCTGTGTGTCCGCGGGGGATGTGCTGGGGCAGGCGGTTCTGCGCCTGACGCCTTTCGACAAATTCGGCGCGATCTCGTAACGGGACCGCCCGCATGACCAAACGACAGGAGGAGATCCCGATGGAAGATATGGCGGGGGTCAACCGCCGGGTGATCCAATGGTTCCCCGGCCACATGGCCAAGACCCTGCGCATGATGGAAAAGGAGATCCGCAACGTGGACTGCGTTTTGCAGATCCTGGACGCGCGCATCCCGCTTTCCAGCCTGAACCCGGAAATCGAGCGCATCACCAGCGGAAAGCCCCATCTTTATCTCTTGAACAAATCCGACCTGGCTGACCCGGAGATCACCAAGCAGTGGCTTGCTTACTTCAAATCTGCCGGCGCCGGCTGCCTGGCGGTGGACGCCCGGCAGAAAAAAGCCGCCAATGCGGTGCGCGGCCCCATCCTGGCCGAGCTTTCGGCGCTGATCGCCCGCCGCCGCAGCCGCGGCATGGCCGGCGCCCGCACCCGCGTGATGGTGGTGGGCATCCCCAACGTGGGCAAATCCACCTTTATCAATTCCTTTGCCGGCGAAGCCCGCGCCAAGGCGGCCAATAAGCCCGGTGTCACCCGCGGCAAGCAGTGGATCACGGTGGGGGATTTTGACCTGCTGGATATGCCCGGCGTGCTGTGGAAGAAGTTCGACACACTGGAGACCGCCACCAACCTGGCATTCATCGGCTCCATCCGGGACGACATCCTGGATATTGAGGAGCTGGCCTGCGGCCTGCTGAGCAGCGTGCGCACCATTTACCCCCAGCGCCTGCTGGAACGCTACAAGCTGGACAAGAACGCGCTGGATCTGCCCCCCTACGACCTGCTTTTGGCCATCGGCGCCAAGCGGGGGATGCTGGTCTCCGGCGGCGAGGTGGACGCCGAGCGGGCCGCCCGGATGCTGGTGGGGGAGTTCCGCGCCAGCAAATGGGGGCGCATCTCGCTGGAGCGCCCGCCCCGGCCCGCGGCGCAGGACGTCGACCGGGCGGAGGACGCGCCTGCCCCCGAAAAGGAGGAAGCCGATGCCCCGCAAGAGTGACAGCACCGCCCTTTACGCCTTTGACGCCGAACAGCGCGCCGCCCACGGCGTTGTCTGCGGCGTGGACGAGGCGGGGCGCGGCCCTTTGTGCGGGCCGGTCTGCTGCGCGGCGGTGATCCTGGATCCGGCCAACCCGGTGGAGGGGGTCAACGACTCGAAAAAGCTGACCGAAAAGCGCCGGGAGGCCCTCTATGAGGAGATCACCCAAAAGGCGCTGGCCTGGCAGGTGGTCTTTGTCTCCCCGCAGGAGATCGACGAGAAAAACATCCTTTGGGCAACCATGGACGGCATGGCCCGCGCGGTGGCGGCGCTGGACCCTGCGCCGGACTATGTGCTGGTGGACGGCAACCGCTGCCCGCCCGGCATACAGCAGCCCAGCCGGGCGGTGGTCAAGGGGGACGCCAGCAGCGCATCCATCGCGGCGGCGTCCATCCTGGCCAAAGTCAGCCGGGACCGGTATATGCTGGAGCTGGACAAACAGTATCCCCAGTACCAGCTGGCCAAACACAAGGGCTACCCCACCAAGCTGCACTACGAGCTGATCGAACGGTACGGCATCCAGCCGTTTTACCGGCGCAGCTTTTTGAAAAAGCAGGGGTACTGGCCATGAGCCGGGAACTGGGCCATACCGGCGAGGCTGTGGCCGCCAAGTATTACATCCAGCGCGGCTACCTGCTGCTCAACCACAACTACCGCACCCGCATGGGGGAGCTGGACCTGATTTTGTATAAGGACGGCGGCGTCGTTTTTGCCGAGGTCAAGACCCGGCGCAGCGCCGGCTTTGCCCGCCCGGCCGAGGCGGTGGACTTCCGCAAGCAGCAGCGGCTGATCGCTGCGGCAAAGCTCTACCTGCAAAACAGCCCTTACGCCGACGCCCCTGCCCGCTTTGACGTGGTGGAGGTGGTGCCGGCGGCCGGCGGCTGGCGGGTGCACTGCATCGAAAACGCATTTTCCTGCTGAACATACCATATTGGGATCAAAACCGGCGTGCCCGCAGGCGCGCACAAACAGGAAGGGTGGTACCTATGGAGTATCAAAGCACACGCGGCGGCAGCACCGGCGTTTCGGCGGCTGAAGCCATTGTACGCGGCCTTGCGCCGGACGGCGGCCTGTATGTGCCGGCGTCCTTCCCCCAGGCGGATTTGGACGGCTGGCGCGGCCTTTCTTACCCCGAACTGGCCGCCAAAGTGGTGGGCAGTTTTTTGACGGACTATGATCCGGCCTTTTTGCAGGCTGCCGCTGCCGACACCTACGGCGACGCCTTTGGCGGCAGGGCGGGCCATGTGGAACAGGTCCGCGGCGGACTCTACGCGCTGGAATTGTGGCACGGCCCCACCTGCGCCTTCAAGGATTACGCCCTGCAGCTGATGCCCAAGCTGCTGGTGCAGGGCAAAAAGAACCTGCACCGCACCGAGACCACCCGCATCCTGGTGGCGACCTCCGGCGATACCGGCAAGGCGGCTTTGGCCGGCTATGCGGGGCTGGAGGGCATCCAGATCGCGGTGTTTTACCCCAATGCCGGCACCAGCGAGATCCAGCGCCTGCAGATGGCCACCCAGCAGGGGGATAACGTGGCGGTGTTCGCAGTGGACGGCAACTTTGACGACGCCCAGACCGGCGTCAAGCGCGTCTTTGCCGACGCGGATGTGGCGGCGCAGCTGGAAGCGCGGGGCATCCGGCTCTCCAGTGCCAACTCCATCAACTGGGGCCGCCTGGTGCCGCAGATCGTCTATTACTTCTATACCTACTTCCGCCTGGCGGAGACCGGCGCCATGGCCTGGGGCCAGCCGGTGGACTTCTGCGTTCCCACCGGCAACTTCGGCGACATCCTGGCCGGCTACTACGCCAAGCGCATGGGCCTGCCGGTGGGCAGGCTGGTCTGCGCCTCCAACGAGAACAACGTCCTGACCGATTTTGTCCGCACCGGCACGTACGACGCCCGCCGTGCCTTCCACAAGACGGCGTCGCCGTCCATGGACATCCTGATCTCCAGCAACCTGGAGCGGCTGCTTTACCATGTTTCCGGCAGCGCCGAAAAGGTCGCCGGCTGGATGGGCCAGCTTGCCGCCGAGGGGGGCTACACGGTGGACGCCGGGACGCTGGCCGCCATCCAGGAGAGTTTCGGCTGCGGCTGGGCCGATGACGCCCAGGGCGCCGAGGAGATCCGTACCCGCTTTGAGCAGGACCATTACCTCTGCGACACCCACACCGCCGTGGCCTTCCGGGTGGCGGACGACTGCCGCGGAACTGCGCCGATGGTGGTGCTGTCCACCGCCAGCCCCTTCAAGTTCCCGCGGGACGTGCTGCGCGCTTTGGGCGGCGATGTGCCGGAAAGCGATTTTGACGCCATGGATGCGCTGACTGCCAAGACCGGCTGCCAGGCCCCCGCGGCGCTGGCCGAACTGAAGACCCGGCCCGTCCGCTTTACCGAGACCATCGCCCCCGGCGCCATCCGCGACGCGGCCCTGCGGTAAGCCGCGGGCCTGCCCCGGCGCAAAAAACGGGCTTTTCCGCCCGATGCCGCCCCGCTTTAAAAGGGCGTCGTCAGCCGGAAAAGCCCGCGCAGATGCCGGCGCAGGGATGCGTCAGATCTCCGAGAAGGTCTCGCACATCGTCTCGCAGGGCTGGGCGCTGCGGTTCTTCACGTGGATCTCCTTGGCGGTGCAGCAGCAGGAACCGTTGTTGTACACGCAGTTTTCCACGTCGCAGCAGATGCCGTTGATGACGTTGTTTTCGACATTGTGATTCATGGTCTGTCGGCCTCCTTTCTGCCGCTATTGTGCGCAGGGGGCATGCGGCCTATTCGGGAGGGATGTATGGCAATTTTTGCAATCGGGGACCTGCACCTCTCGCTGGGCGGCAGCAAGCCAATGGACATTTTCCCCGGCTGGGAAGGGTACCTGCCCAAGCTGGAAGCCAACTGGCGCAGACTCATCGCCCCCGACGACACGGTGGTGCTGGTGGGGGATACCAGCTGGGCCATGAACCTGAAGGATACAAAGGCGGACTTTGCGTTTATCGAAAGCCTGCCCGGCCAGAAATGGATCTTGAAAGGCAACCACGACTACTGGTGGACTACCCGCGCCAAGATGGACCGTTTTTTGCAGGAAAACGGCTTTACCAGCCTGCATATCCTGCACAACAATGCCTGCATTGCAGAGGGCGTGGCGCTGTGCGGCAGCCGGGGCTGGCCTTTTGACGACGCCTCCGCCCAGGACGCCAAGGTCATGGCCAGAGAGGCTGGCCGCCTGCGCATGTCGCTGGCCGCCGGCGGCGACGGCGAAAAATGGGCGTTTCTGCATTACCCGCCGGTCTACCCCGGCGCCTGCGCCCGCGAACTGGTGGACGTGCTGCACGAGTTCGGCGTGACCCGCTGCTGGTACGGCCATCTGCACGGCAAAGCCATCCACTATGCGGTGCAGGGCGAGCAGGAGGGCATCCGCTACCGGCTGGTATCCGCCGACGGCATCGGCTTTTGCCCCATGAAGATCCGCGGCTGAGCGCAAAAATGCACGAAAATTTTGCATTTCCCTATGGCATTCTGCTGATTCGTATGCTATAATACCTTGTACTGCTATGTTTGGAGGAGTGTTCCCAATGAACCTGATTTCTTGTGAAAAGCTCGAAAAAAGCATGGTCGAGCTTCAGTTTTCTATTGATGCCGAGACCTTTAAGAACGCTGTGAGCGCGGCGTTCAAGCGCGAGGGCAAAAAGTACAACGTGCCCGGCTTCCGCCGCGGCAAAGCCCCCCGCCACATGATCGAGAAGCTGTACGGCGCCGAGGTCTTCCACTATGACGCTGTCAACGATCTGTTCCCGGCCGAGTACGAGGCCGCTGTCAAGGCAGCCGGCATCGAGATCGTCGGCGCCCCTGAGCCGGAAGTCGTCTCGATGAACGAGACCGACGGCGCCACCCTCAAGGTCAAGGTCGCCGTCAAGCCGGAGGTCACCCTGGGCGACTATGCCGGTTTGAGCGTCACCAAAAAGGTCCATACTGTCAAGGACAGCGCCGTGGACGCCGAGCTGGCCCGCATGCAGGACCGCAACGGCCGTCTGCTGACCCGTGAGGGCGCTGCCGAGAACGGCGATACCGTCGATATCGACTTCGAGGGCTTTGTGGACGGCGTTGCCTTTGAGGGCGGCAAGGCGGAGCATTATTCCCTGGTGCTGGGCAGCAACTCCTTCATCCCCGGCTTCGAGGATCAGGTCGTCGGCCATGCCGCCGGCGAGGAGTTCGACGTCAACGTCACCTTCCCGGAGCAGTACCAGGCCGAGGAGCTGGCCGGCAAGGCTGCCGTCTTTAAGATCAAGCTGCACGAGGTCAAGTACAAGGAGCTGCCGGAGCTGGATGACGACTTTGCCAAGGACGTCAGCGAGTACGACACCCTGGACGAGCTGAAGGCCTCCATCCGCAAGGGCATGGAGGACAACGCCGACCGCAGCGCCGACCAGCAGGTCGAAAACGACCTGATCGAGCAGGTGGTCAACGGCATGCAGGCCGAGATCCCTCAGGCCATGTACGACAGCCGTGTGGACGAGCTGGTGCGCGATTTCGAGTACCGCATGTCCCAGCAGGGCCTGAAGATGGATATGTACCTGCAGTACATGGGCATGACCATGGAGCAGCTGCGCGGCCAGTTTGCCGAGCAGGCCGAAAAGCAGGTCAAGATGCGCCTGGCGATGGAAGCCATCGTCGCCAAGGAGAACATCACCGTCTCGGACGAGGAGTTCGACGCCGAGGTCAAGCGCATCGCCGACGCCTACAAGATGGAGGAGGACAAGGTCCGCAGCATTGTGGATGCCGACGCCGTCAAGCAGGATCTGGCCGTGAACAAAGCCATCGACTTTGTCAAGGAAAAAGCCAACGTCACCACCGAGCAGGTGGATGACAGCGCGGACAACGAAAACGCCTGAAATGCCAGCCTGAACCGCTGACACCAGGGCAGGAACGAAACCGATACGGTGCAAAGGAAGCAGCTTTATGCAAGCGTTTGAATTGCCGCCGTATCGGTTCGTTTATCCGGCAGTTGTCTGCAAGCCCAATCAGAAAATTTTATACAGGAGGGGACTACCATGAGCCTTGTACCGTATGTTGTGGAGCAGACCGCGCGCGGCGAGCGCAGCTACGATATTTTTTCGCGCCTGCTCAATGACCGCATCATCGTTTTGAGCGAGGACGTCAACTCGACCTCTGCCAGCGTCGTTGTGGCGCAGCTGTTGTATCTGGAGGGCCAGGACCCCGAAAAGGACATCAGCTTCTACATCAACAGCCCTGGCGGCTCCATCAGCGATGGTATGGCCATCCATGACACCATGAAGTATATCAAGTGCGACGTGTCCACCATCTGCGTGGGCATGGCGGCGTCCATGGGAGCATTCCTGCTGGCCAGCGGCACCAAGGGTAAGCGGTTCGCGCTGCCCAACGCCGAGATCTTGATCCACCAGCCGCTGATCGGCGGCCAGGGCGGCGGGCTTTCCGGCCAGGCCACCGACATCAAGATCCACGCCGACCACATGGTCTTTGTCAAGAACCGCATGAACCAGATGCTGAGCGAGTATACCGGCCAGCCGCTGGAGGTCGTGCAGCGCGATACCGAGCGCGACAACTATATGACCGCCCAGCAGGCCAAGGATTACGGCCTGATCGACGCGATCATCTCGAAACACTAACCACGGGGGCTGGAAATGGCAAATAACAATTCCGGCAAGGACGGAAAAGAACGTGAACTGATCTGCAATTTCTGCGGGCGTTCCCAGAACCAGGTCGAGCAGCTGATCATCGGCCCGGGCGTGAACATCTGCAAAGACTGCATCGATATGTGCTACAACGTGCTGTACAAGGGCGAGGACCGCCCCGCGCCGCCCCGCGCCAATGCACAGCGCCGCAGCCGCACCCCGCGGCCCGGCACCGACCCGCTGGCCGATGTGAACATCCTGACCCCCGCCGAGATCAAAGACGGGCTGGACCAGTATGTCATCGGCCAGGATGAGGCCAAAAAAGTGCTGGCGGTGTCGGTCTACAACCATTACAAGCGCATTTTGTCCGGCCGCGAGAGCGACGTGGAGCTGCAGAAGTCCAACGTGCTGATGCTTGGCCCGTCCGGCACCGGCAAGACGCTGCTGGCCCAGACGCTGGCAAAAATGCTGGGGGTGCCCTTCGCCATTGCGGACGCCACCACCCTGACCGAAGCCGGCTACGTGGGCGAGGACGTGGAGAACATCCTGCTCAAGCTGATCCAGGCGGCGGACTACGATATCCCCAAGGCGGAGGTCGGCATCATCTACATTGATGAGATCGACAAGATCACCCGCAAGAGCGAAAACCCCTCCATCACCCGCGACGTGGGCGGCGAGGGCGTTCAGCAGGCGCTTTTGAAGATCCTGGAAGGCACCGTCAGCAACGTGCCGCCCCAGGGCGGCCGCAAGCATCCGCAGCAGGAGTTCATCCAGATCAACACCAGGAACATCCTGTTCATCTGCGGCGGTGCGTTTGACGGCCTGGAAAAGCTGATCCAGAAACGCACCGACAACGCCACCATGGGCTTTGGCAGCCAGCTGCGCGCCAACATTGACAAGGACGAGACCCGCCAGAAGCTGCTGCGCCGGGTCGAGCCGGACGATCTGGTCAAGTTTGGCCTCATCCCCGAGCTGATCGGCCGTCTGCCGGTGGTCACCGTCCTCGACCCGCTGGACGAGGACGCCATGATCCGCGTGCTGACCGAGCCGAAAAACAGCATCGTGCGCCAGTACCGCGAGCTGTTCCAGTTAGACAACGCCGAGCTGGACTTCACCGACGCGGCGCTGCACGCCATCGCCAAAAAGACCATCCAGCGCAAGAGCGGTGCCCGCGGCCTGCGCAGCGTGGTGGAGGAACTGCTGATCCCCATCATGTACGAGATCCCTTCCGACCCCACCATCATCCGCGTCACCATCGACGAGGACACGGTGGAGGGCGGCAAGCCGCATCTCGAATACGGCGCGGTGCGCAAACGCTACAAAAACCAGAACCAGCTGCCGCCGGTGCAGTATTGACGCCGCAGCAGCACAATGGCTTTAAAAAGGCACGGACGTAAAAAAGCGTCCGTGCTTTTTTGCAGCCGCGTCCGCCGTGCGCTAAATTGGCGGCGTCCGACCCGGAGTGCCAAACCGTGCCTTTTGCGGCGAAAAATGCGAGGAACAGCCCCGTGCGCAGTGCGGATCAGCCCCCGATGCGGGGCGCGGTCAAGGGGGAAAACGCGCCGCAAGCGGCTGCATGAAGCGCCGGCGGAAAGGCTCCTTCCGGCGGAAAACGGCGGGGAAGGCACGCAAAAATCCGGGAAATCGGCGCTGCAAAGCGCAAAAAATGAAATTCACAAAAAATTTATACTTTTTTTGCTTTCGGGGCTTGATTTTTGCCGGGCAAATGACTACAATATATCATGTTAGCAGTCAAGATAAACGAGTGCTAAATCACCAAGTTTCCATTTGATTTTTATGTATAGGAGGATGTTTCGCTATGAAGATCAAACCTCTTGCTGACCGTGTTGTCATCAAACTGGTCGAAGAAGAAGAAACCACCAAGGGCGGCCTGATCCTGACCGGCACCGCCAAGGAAAAGCCCCAGGTCGCTGAAGTCCTGGCGGTCGGCCCCGGCGGCAACGTCGACGGCAAGGAAGTTGAGATGATCGTCAAAGTCGGCGACAAGGTCCTGACCAGCAAGTACGCCGGCACCGAAGTCAAGGTGGACGGCGAGGAGTGCACCATCGTCCGCCAGAGCGACATTCTCGCCATCGTCGAGTAATTTTCAGCTTATTACAAAGGAGAGCGCAGTATCATGGCTAAACAGATCAAACAGGGCGAGGACGCCCGTAAATCCCTTTGCGCCGGCATTGACCAGCTGGCCGACACCGTCAAGATCACCCTGGGCCCCAAGGGCCGCAACGTGGTCCTGGGCAAAAAGTTCGGCAGCCCCGTTATCACCAACGACGGCGTGACCATCGCCAAGGAGATCGAGCTGAAGGACGCTTTTGAGAACATGGGCGCCCAGCTGGTGCGCGAAGTCGCCACCAAAACCAACGACGCCGCCGGCGACGGCACCACCACCGCCACCGTCCTGGCCCAGGCCCTGGTCCACGAAGGCATGAAGAACGTGGCCGCCGGCGCCAACCCCATGGACATCAAGCGCGGCATGAGCAAGGCAGTTTCCGCCGCCGTGGAGGCCATCAAGGGCAACAGCCAGAAGGTCAAGGGCAGCAAGGATATCGCCCGTGTCGGCACCGTTTCTGCCGGCGACCCGGAGATCGGCCAGCTGATCGCTGACGCCATGGAGAAGGTCACCGCCGACGGTGTTATCACCATCGAGGAAAACAAGACTACTGCCGAGACCTACGCCGAGGTCGTCGAGGGCATGCAGTTCGACCGCGGCTACGTGACCCCCTACATGGTCACCGACACCGAGAAGATGGAAGCCGTCTTTGAGGACTGCAGCGTTATGATCACCGACAAGAAAATCAGCGCCTTCCAGGATATGGTCCCCCTGCTGGAGCAGATCGTCCAGTCCGGCCGCAAGCTGCTGATCATCGCTGAGGATGTGGAGGGCGACGCCCTGTCCAACCTGATCATCAACCGCCTGCGCGGTGGCCTGAATGTTGTGGCTGTCAAGGCCCCCGGCTTTGGCGACCGCCGCAAGGAGATGCTGCAGGATATCGCCATCCTGACCGGCGGCACTGTTATCAGCAGCGACCTGGGCTATGAGCTGAAGGACGCCAACCTGTCCATGCTGGGCACCGCCCGCCAGGTCAAGGTCACCAAGGAGAACACCACCATTGTCGGCGGTTCCGGCGACAAGCAGGCCATCGCGGACCGCATTGCTCAGATCCGTAGCCAGATCGCCACCGTCACCTCTGACTTTGACCGCGAGAAGCTGCAGGAGCGGCTGGCCAAGCTGGCCGGCGGCGTGGCTGTCATCAAGGTCGGCGCTGCCACCGAAGTCGAGATGAAGGACAAGAAGCTGCGCATCGAGGACGCCCTCAACGCCACCAAGGCTGCCGTTGAGGAGGGCATCGTTGCCGGCGGCGGCACCGCTACCATCAACGCCATCCCCGCTGTCGACAAGCTGATCGGCGAGCTGGAGGGCGACCAGCGCACCGGCGCCAAGATCGTCCGCAGCGCGCTGGAGGCGCCCCTGCGCCAGATTGCTGCCAACGCCGGCCTGGAGGGCAGCGTCATCATCAACAAGATCCTGGAAGCCGGCAAGCCCAACTACGGCTTTGACGCCCAGAACGAGACCTTTGTGGACGACATGATCGAGTCCGGCATCGTTGATCCCACCAAGGTCACCCGCAGCGCGCTGGAGAACGCGGCCAGCGTTGCCGCCATGGTCCTGACCACCGAGAGCCTGGTGGCCGACCTGCCGGAGCCGCCGGCCCCGGCAGCTCCCGCAGGCGGCGACATGGGCGGCATGTACTGAGCAACACAAAAAAAGCCTGTAAATAGGCCATTTTTCAGGGTTGGATAGTCTAACTTACGCCACACTTACGCCAATCTTACGCCAAAGAGAAGCGCCGAATAGGTAAATCAAAAGGCCGCTATTCACATTTGTGAGTAGCGGTCTTTGTTGTTAAAAAGCACACTGGGTATCTTTCCAGTGTGCTTTTTTCAACGAGAGGAAAGGAGAACCTTATGAAAAGCGGAGTTTTAGTTTATGATCGCGAGAATGAGCGCATGGATATTCGCTTCGGATTGGAGAACTATTATGGGGGCCTGCACTGCGGTACGACTTTCGACGTTCTGATTGGTCGCCGGTGGATACCCACCCGAATTGAACTGGGGAGAGCCTGGTATCTGGTCGGCATAAAAACAAGTAACCTGGAGGGGTTAAGAGTCCGCATCTAAACACACCGTTCCAAAGATCATCACACCAAACCTGCAATCAGGAGGAACCATGACATGAAGTGCCTGCTCAAATATCGTTGGGTCAAGCTTCCCAGAGCCCAACTTCCTCAGGGCAAGGGCGTATTGGGTTATTGGAGCAGACTCGCGGCTCGGGCAGCATTCAGAAAAGGCACGGCATGTTATTGTGGCTATCACAATGAAGTTGTGCCCGGAATGTGGTCTGGTGGAATCGTCGGTCTAAAAAGCATCCTCGGAGTTCGCCGACGTGCTCAGGCGCTTCAGATTATGGATCAGCTACAATCGCTCGGTTATATAAGGTATAACCTGGATCAGAAGACCAAACGATTGGATTACCAGATCTGCGACTGGGTCATCAGCTGCTCCGGCCAGGGATGCTCAGCCGGAACAGTATATGCCACAGATGGGTATGGTTTCCTCTGCCTCCCGCGCAATATCACACAGAGGCTTGTCAAGCATAACTACAAATTTGAAGAAGCAGACGCATTGCTGGATCTATGGTGCCACACAACATGGCAGGATTCACGCAATGCGTTTTCTTTTTTAGCACCGGCAGTTCAGTTTGGTGAATACGGAGCAGTTCTGACACTTGAATACCTCGGTCAACGCTGGGGCTGGGAACGGACTAAGGTCTGGAGGTTTTTCAGAAAACATGAGGGTGCCTTTCCTCTTTACCGTCTCCCCGGCGCCTTTGGGTGCCTGGTATTCAATTCCCTGTATCCGACCGAACCCTATTCTGAATTGCCGAAACAGGCCGATGTTGAACGCATTTTGACCAAAATACGCATTATGGGGCAGAATACGCACATTTCTGGCACAGACCATGCCCGTCTTTGCAAGATGGTTTTGTGGTATAGCAGACAACTAAGCGGTGAACCGAGCTGCGTCCCAGCACAGGATGAAATTGCTCGCGTTGCAGTTTCGCACTCTATTAAATACGCGTATTTTTCTCTGTGTTGGAATTGCAAGAATTGTATGTTTGACTGCAGTGAGTGTGAAGTTTTATCGAAAGCACCTGAATCGTTTTTCAACGATCGACAAGATAAGGAGGATTATCGTGGCCAAACAACCGATTGCCGAAAAGGTATTATACGAACAAGAAGAACAGCAGATACAAGAAAAGTCCGATGCTTTCATCCGGATTTTGACGCAGCGAGGAATTCTGGGAAACGATCAGATCAAGGACGAACGGATTCGGCAAGCCCAGCAGGAAAAGCAGCGCCGTATGTATCACAACACAAGGCTGCTCCTGGAACAATACCGGAATATCGCATGGGCGCTGGAATGTTTCCCAGATACGATTGCTGCGGAACTGGATCACCCGCTGGGGGATCTGGACTCTCTGCTCGGCAAGATGGATCTGGAAATGGGTCTTGGGAACCGCAAACTGGAGAGTCGTCTGGAAAGCGTAAAAAAGTCCCGTTTGTTGCTGGATCGGGTCAACGAGGCTCTGACTGTTCTGAAACGAAAGCCTGACAATGGCCCCAAAATGTATGAACTCATCTACCAAACCTACCTGGCCCCCGAAAAACTGAGCCATGCTGACCTGCTGTACCGGCTTGACATCTCCTCACGTCACTATTACCGGCTTCGTCAGCAGGCCATCACCATTCTGTCAATTCGTTTGTGGTCCGCTCCTTCCAACGAGGTTGATTCCTGGCTTGAAATTCTCACATTGCTTGAAAGCCTTTGATGAAAATGTGATGGCAAAGAAAAAGGCACAAAATTGGCAAGGTGGGCGCCGATGACATGTAAAAGCGAAAAAGGTATACTGATATTGTCCCAAAGTAGGACAAAACGAAAACGCCGCTTTTGAAGCACAAAGCTTTGGAAGCGGCATTTTTTATCGAAAAACAGGAGGACAAATCAATGCAAAAACTCTATTCACTGTGCAAAAAGCGCTTGCAGCCGCTTTTTTGCGCCACTGCTGGCATCCTCTACATGACGATGCTTACCGCACAGCCGGTATTCGCGGAAGATGTTGCGACCGGTGGTGAGAATATCTGGAGCCGCTTCTCCACGATCATGCAAGATGTCTATGGCGAGCTAGTAGCCATCAGCACAATCGTAGCCGTTACAGTGGCATCTATCGCACTGATTATCCGTATGGTTTCGCGGAATCAGCGGGCTGTTGACGAAGCCACGGGTTGGCTCAAGCGCATTGTTATCACCTGGATCGTACTGAACTCGCTGGGCTTCATCGTTGCTTACCTGCAGCCGCTGATCTCTGGCGGCCAGTATACGCCCTGACGGAGAGCCATGGAAGAGAAAGCAAGGAGTGAACCAGCATGTTAGACTGGATTTTTGAAGGGATCATCACCTGGATCTCCAGCATTGCCTCTTCGCTGATGGACGCTGTATCTGGGCTGTTCCTGAACGCTTTAGGTGCCGATATGACCGTTATGGAGGAATACTTCCCCTTCATCACGGTGGCATACACGGTCATGCAGTATATGGCGTGGGCGATTCTTTTTCTGATTACAGTCTGGCAGCTGTTTCGGACGTTTGGAGGCCCCATCACCGAGGCGGAACACCCGCTGCATCTAATCGCACGCAGCTCTATTTTTGCCCTGCTTATCGGGTATGCAAGACCGATATTTATGGTGGCATTGGACATTGCGCGTGCTCCATATACAGCGCTCTTGGATCTCAGCATGACCAGCGAGGATTTTACTTTTGCGGGCCTTGAGGAGACGCTCAGCAATGGTTTGCTGACAATCGCATCGACAGTAACCGTTATTGCTCCAATTCTGCTGCTGATTCTGCTTATTTCGATTGGCTGGAACTATTTCAAACTGCTGCTTGAAACCGTAGAACGGTATATCGTGGTCGGTGTGCTTTGCTACACCAGCCCTCTCGCCTTCGCCATGGGTGGCTCCAAAGAAACCAACCAGGTATTCAAGAGCTGGTGCCGTATGGTCGGCTCGCAGCTCCTGTTACTTGTCATGAATGTATGGTTTCTGCGAGCCTTCAGCTCGTCTGTGGGCCAGTATATTGGAAACGGCGGTGCGGTTTCGACCGGACATGGTTCGATCTTTCTCTGGTTCTTCTGCGCATTAGCGTTTTTGAAGACGGCGCAAAGATTTGACAGCTACTTGGCCTCCATTGGCCTGAACGTAGCACAGACCGGTTCCAGCATGGGCATGGAAATGCTGATGGCCGCCCGGGTGCTTACCGGATTCGCCGGTAGCGCCAGCAGCGCAGGCAGTGTTTTCCGGAATACCTCTGCAGCCGGAACGGCTACAGCTACCGGTTTTGCAGCTGGGTTCGCTAACCGTTTCAAGCCGAACAGCTATGTGCGCGATGCGGTAGTGGAAGGCGGCAGTCGAATGGGGTTGGGCGGCAGTGTTGGCTTTGTCGGACGCGCATTTGGCGGTATTGCTGCGCGCAACGGCGCCACCTTGACCGGCGATTCTATCTCCTCTGTAGCTACACGCCCTGACAGTGTGTCGGGCAGCATTGGCGGCGATATTGCGAACCGCAGTCTCGGTAACTATATGCCGCAGTTGGGACGGCATACTCTGAGCAACACGCAGATCACCGGCGGCCATATCAGCACGACGGCAACCGATGCTGCCGGTAAAACCAGCAATGTTGAACTGTTCAACGCTGCACAATTTGAGGCCCCGACGGCGCCTCACTCGCTGGTCAATGCCGCAGACGGAAGCTCGTGGTATCAGGTCGCAACCGGTGAAGGAAGAGGCGCCTTCTATGATGCACCCAACTTCACAGGAAGTGCTTCGGAAGCTGCCCGGGTGGCAGAAACATTCCCTGGCGCTGCCGAGGGGACGATGTTGCGCACGGTTGGAGAAGGTGTGCTTGAGGCAACCACGGATAACGGCAGTTCGCTCTGGTACAACAGTGCGTTCTTTGCCGAGCCAGATGCTCCACACAGCGTCATGCATTCGGACAATGGCGTGGAATGGTATGCTATGCAGCCTAAAGCAGATGCGCCTCGATTTGAACAGGGTGATGCAGCAATCGCGTATAATCAGGCTGAATTCCGGCAGTTCATGCCTGGCTTTGATGAGCAGATTGTTGCGGTTGATTCCAGACATCGTGATGACGGGCATTTCGAAGTTCGTCACGAAGATGGTTCCGGTACAGCATTCTATGATACCGCACAATTTGACACGCCCAGAGGCGACTACCAGGTCTATGAGGACGCTCATGGGAAGCAGTGGATTGCAATTCACGGAGACGCGGCTGTGGAACGCCGTCCTGTTTACGAGAACGGTCAGGCCGTTTATGATGGCGAAAACGTCAAAACGGTCTCGGTGGAAACCGTCCGTTACAAGAACACTCCCAGTCGCTTCAAAGAACCTGAGCGGCGCGAAAACTATGATTTCCAGCCACCGCGCCGGAAACGATAAATATATTCAAGACGGGCCTTCGGTGACATTCCGATGGCCCGTCTTGTTTTTCAGGAGGATAACAGATGGCAGAACCGGAAAAGCAGCAATTCGGAGACGGCAGAGACAACTATGCCGGTGCTGCCCGTCAATTAAGCGATGCTCTCCAACAGGCCGGGCAAACCGGAGCCCAACAAGCTGTGTCAAACGGAGCAGCCGCCCTGGTACAATCCGGCATCAAGAGCGGGAAAGCTGTATCAGAGATTGCAGCCGGAACCGCAGCGGGTGGCCCGTGGGGGGCAATCCTTTCCGCAGCGTGGTCGTTACGGCACACCCTGTTTAAGATACTCGCATGTCTTTGTGTGCTTCTTCTCATATTTGTAATTCTAATCGTATCCATTCCCTCAGTCGTGCTCAACGGCGTATTTGGCCTGAACGGGTCGATTGTTGACATGGACAACCCCATGTCTATGATGCAGTCGTATGAAGAAATGTCCGCTGAAGTTTCCGCAGCCGTAGACCGGGGATACCAGGTAGCGCTCGAACGCGTGGATCAACTTATCCAGGACGGTGGATATGACTATGAATTATCCATCGAGTCATTGATCGACGAAGCGAAAAGTGCCTCCGGTTTCAATGCCGCGTATGTATTGGCTGCGTATTCCGCATCCATGCTGCAGCAAGGCACAAGCGCGGATGATATGACTGCGAAACTTGACGCTGTGGCAGAGCAAATGTTTCCCATTTCCAGCGAAGAGAAAGAGAAGGAACGGGTCATTCCCCTGACCTACACCACATACCGGGAAGTTACCGTTACTGTGGTATATGGTCAAACCTTTATCGGTATCGTGAATGGCCAGATGCAATTCCGGTATGATGTAGCCGTCAGAGGGGGCTACTATGAACCCGACGGAAGCGTCACAACCTTGGAGCCTGTAACCACCACTGCATACCGTGCCGAAGATGTCACGGTTCCCGTTTACACCGATGGCCGTATCTCCGGCACGACCAGTGCCACATACTATGTGCCGGATGGGCCTGAAACTCTCACCCCCAGCACAGAAACGGTTGTGTATCTGGAATGTACCATCCATCCGTTTGATCAGGATGTCGTTCTGGATGCGTTTGGAATCGATCCTGACGCGCCGTATGACAACTTTGGAATCACCTATGGTGAAGCTATCAGTAATATGGCGACAGCCTTACAGAAGACGCTGTACGGTGCCCAGGGCGGCAGTCAAGGCGGAGAATCGGTTCCGCTCACAGATGAAGAGCTCATCGCATTTGTCGAGCGGCAGAACTGCAATGAAACACGCAAGCACATTCTGTCAACAGCACTGTCGCTCGTTGGCAAAATCCCGTATTTCTGGGGTGGAAAATCCGATGCCGGATGGAACGATGAATGGAACACCCCCAAAGTGGTCACGGCTACCGGCTCCAGCGCAACCGGCACGATCCTTCCTTACGGCCTGGATTGCAGCGGGTACACGGACTGGGTGTTCAAAACGGCAATGGGCGTAAGCATCAAAGCTGGAAGCTGGAACCAATGGGATAACAGCTATGCCATCACGGAGGCGGAACTGCTTCCGGGCGATCTTGGATTTATGGCTGTGCCCGGCACTGTACCCGTCAACCATGTTTTGATATACGCAGGCGAGAATGAGGATGGTGCGCACATGTGGGTTCATTGCACAAGGGGTTCAGGTGTTGTCCTCAACTCCCCGGACTATGTGTCGTATTATCGCCGTCCCATCAACGTCGATTATGATGCGCCCGTTTTATCCGGGACCGGGCTCCAGACGACGGAGCCATCACAGAACAGTGAATGAGCCAGGAGTTCAGACAATGGAAGAAAAAGAATACAGCAATATCTATGCGATCCCCGCAAACTACACAGATTCCGGCAAGCTGATGGGAGGAATGGTGGAGACCCGATGCGCAGTGGAAGCAATCTTTTTAGTGGGGCTGGTTGGGTATCCGGAGCTGTTTTGGGTACCCATGCCCACCACGATCCGCATCGTGGTCATGACGGTGACCCTGCTGCCGCTTGGAGTAGTCGCCCTCATGGGAGCTGATGGAGGCTCTCTCTTACAGTATCTCTGGAATATCATCTGTTTTTTCACGCATCGCCGTAAGCTTCATTGCAGGAGGGTTGGTTACCAATATGCGCAGCAAACAGGAAAAAAACGCAAAAAAGCCAAGGGCAAAAAAGCAAAAGCTTGATTTTGTCCAGGACTATCTCGGAATCCGGGATCTGAGGAATGGCATCCTTGAAATGTCCGATGGCCGTTACATCAAGATCCTGGAGATCGAGCCCATCAATTTCACACTGAGGTCCGATGAGGAACAGTACAACATTATTTCCAGTTTTGCGAGCTGGCTGAAAATCTCCCCTATGCGCCTGCAATTCAAGTCCATAACGCGAAAGGCTGATTCTGACAAACACATCGCAATGGTACAAGCAGAATTGGCACAGGAGGACAACGCACAGTGCCGCGCGCTCGGTGAAGAATACATCAAACTGATCCGTGACGTTGGGAGCCGAGAGGCTCTTACGAGGCGGTTCTTCCTGATCTTTGAGTACGAGGCTGTTGGCCGCCACGAAAGCAACGATTATGCCAAAATCTATGCTGCACTTCAGACCGTAGAGCACAATGCCCGGGCATATTTCCTTCAATGCGGAAACAGCATCGTGCAACCAAAAGACCCGGATGAAGCCACCGCAGAGATTTTGTACATGTTTTATAACCGGCATTCCTGTGTAAATGAACCTTTTTCGTCGCGGGTCAACCGCGTCGTGGTTGATACCATGGCTGCAGAGAATAAGGTCATCGGTATTGACCCGATTCCGAGCATCCCTATCGCACATTTTTTGGCTCCCCGTGGCATCGACCTTACCCACCACAACTACATCATCATGGACGGGCGATACTATACGATCCTCTATATCAGAGGCAACGGATACCCCAGCAAGGTACGGGCCGGATGGATGTCTGCGCTGATCAACGCAGGCGAAGGAATCGACATTGACATCCATCTGCGGCGCGAAAACCGCAGCAAAGCCATCGACAAGGTTGCGCAAAGAATCCGGTGGAACCGAACAAAAATCAAAGGAATGCAGGACACCAGCACCGACTACGAGGAGCTGGCCAATTCCATCCAGGCAGGCTACTACATCAAAAACGGTATTGCCAATGACAACGAAGACTTGTTCTACATGAGCACCTTCATTTCCGTGTCAGCAAAGACCTACGAGGAGCTATTGTGGCGCAAGCAGCAAATGACCGACCTGCTCAAATCCATGGACATGTTCATCAGCGAGTGCAATTTCCAGCAGGAAGCTGCGCTGCAGTCAATCATGCCGTTTTTAAAGATTGCCCCCAAACTGGAGAAAAAGGCACAGCGGAACGTGCTGACCAGCGGCGCCGCTTCCAGCTATATCTTTACGAGTTACGAGATGTCCGACGATACCGGCGTGCTTCTTGGGGTCAACCGGCATAATAATTCCCTGTGCATTGTGGACTTGTTCAACACCAAAATGCACAAAAATGCCAATCTGAACTTGTTGGGGACCTCGGGCGCCGGTAAGACCTTCACCATGCAGCTGTTGGCACTGCGGATGCGAATGCGCGGAATCCAGTGCTATATCATTGCTCCGATTAAAGGCCACGAATTCCGGCGTGCCTGCAACAAGATCGGTGGTGAATTTATCCGCATAGCACCGGGATCACCCCATTGTATCAATATCATGGAGATCCGTCATACGATTTCCCCTGAGATGGAACTCATTGATGAAATTGACTATTCGGAAATGGATTCTCTTCTTGCCCGTAAAATCCAGCAGCTGATGATCTTCTTTGGCCTTCTGATTCCTGACATCACCAATGAGGAAGAGCAGATGCTGGATGAGGCTTTGATCAAAACCTACGCAGGCTTTGGAATCACCCATGATAACCAGTCGGTATATGAAGATCTGTCGGCAACTCCGCCCAAGATGAAGAAAATGCCGATTCTGGGCGATCTACACAAACACCTGCAGGAAAACCCCATGACACAAAGACTGGCGGCCATCATTAGCCGGTTTGTGACCGGGTCGCCCCAGAGCTTCAACCGCCCCACTAATGTGGACTTGAGCAACAAGTATATTGTTCTGGACCTGAGTGAACTGAAGGGAAAGTTGCTTCCTGTGGGCATGTTCATTGCTCTGGACTATGTGTGGGATGAAATCAAATCTGACCGTACCAAACGGAAGGCCATCTTCATCGACGAGATCTGGCAGCTCATCGGTGCCGGGTCCAACCGTATGGCCGCCGAGTTCTGTCTGGAGATTTTTAAGGTCATCCGTGGATTTGGCGGCGCTGCAATTTCTGCAACACAAGACCTATCGGACTTCTTTGGTCTCGATGACGGACGGTACGGCAGAGCCATTATCAACAACTCGAAAAACAAGATTATCCTGAACCTCGAACCCGATGAGGCTGAGCATGTCCGAGAAACGCTCAAGCTTACCCGCACAGAAGTGCGCGCCATTACCCAGTTTGAACGGGGTGAGGCTCTGATCAGCTCCAACAATAATAAGGTCCCGGTGGTGATCAAGGCATCCAAAATAGAGAAAGAAATGATTACCACTGACCGTGCCGAACTGGAGACCCTTCTCCACGAACGGCAGCAGAATCAAACGCATTCAGAATGAAATACGCATTTGATATGAAAATGCGTACAGCAAGGAGGTGAAATTATGTTGCTGGAAGATGAGCAGCATGTGATCAAATGGCTGTCCCAATACGGAGCCCTGCCCAAAACGCAGATCCTGCAAATGCTCTATAATAAGCCGCGCAGTACAGCCGAGAAAATCATCCGCAACCTCAAACGGAACATGCAGATCACCGATGTTGGCGGCGGCTATTATCTTGGCCTGGATGGATTATGCAAGCCCGATCAGCGAATGATCCTGGCCGTTTGGGTACTGCTGAAATTCATCAATGTCGTCGATCCCATGGCGCACTATCCTGCGACTTACCCGGCGCAACTCTTCTTTCTGAAAGAGAACACCGGCTATGAAATTGTGGTTTTGTACGAAGGTGAACAGCACTTGAGTAAATTGCTGCATCCGCAGGACGAAGATACCAAGTACATTTTTGTATTACCCAACATACAGATGGCGTCGCAGCTGGTACTACCTGCGGCGCCTTGTTTGTTTGCGACGGTTGAGTTCAACGGGGAGGAAATCCCCGAGGTATTGTTTTACCGAGGAGGTGATGAGGAATGGACGACATCAGTTCGTTTGCCAGAACGCTGACAAAACTGGAGCGGCTTATGGCCAAGCTCGATATGGCCGTGAGCAATACCCGCTGTATGTTCGGTGTCAAGAACATGGAATTGACCTACGATGTATCGCTGCGAGTAGCGGAACTGATGGAAAAAGCCGTGCTGGTTGCCAGAGCACTGCCGGCTTATACCGGTGCGCCTGACGCAGCCATGATGGTTGCCAGGCAGACCGCTTCCGTAGTCCATGTCGAAATCGGCTTCACAGATGAGGGGTGGTTCTCACTGCGGATGCCCATGCTGCTTCCGAAAAAAGAACATGGATCAGCCGACTATATTCGTTCTATCCTGTTCCCTGAAATGCAGCGGTTTTTCCACAACCAAGCCCCATGCCGGTTCAAAGATTGTGTGCTGATCTATCGGCACGTCTACTCACGGGATCGGCCGGAGCGCCAACGCAGGGATCACGATAATATCGAGATCAATATGGTTTCGGACATTGTAGCTCTTTATACCATGCTGGATGACGCACCCTCACGATGCCGCCATTACTACTGCAGCGCTGAATCGGACAGCGAAAGAACAGAAGTTTATGTTGTCCCTTCCGAAGAGTTCATCCAATGGTACAGCCAAGAAAAAGACTTTCCTGCAAACGGCCCAGCCTTGTCCGAATTTGCCCCGAAACATTCCCCAAAAGATATGTAAAAACTCCTCTTTTCCGCCGCTTCAAAATGACATAGCTGCAGTTGGGAGAAAAAGCACGGTGGAATCCACTTTTTGGGGGCATCGACTATGCAGCAATCCGACAAAGAGAGCAGTCCTCTTGTCGGTAAGACCTAATCATTCTGAGGTGTATCACAATGCTTACCTTGCGCCCCGGCAGTCTGGCATACCGGCTCATTTCCATGCTGTCCGTGACGGGTGAATACCCCATTCACTCTCTTCATTTGTTGGGCAACCCTCGTGTAATGCGAGATCTTGTCCGTCGTATGAGCGAACCGCAGCTGGTACGTTTGCCTGGCGCTGATTCGGTACAGACGAAACTGGTCCAAATCAGTGGCAAAGGAGCCGCTAAGTCGGTTCGGTTGTACAGAGGTGCTCTTCCCATTTTGGAATGGATGCACCCGGATGCATTTGACTACTATATGGCCTCGTTCTGGAGCCATCGCTTTCCCGGAGATGCTGCGCATAGGGACCGGAATCATCGTGTGGCTGAGGCGACCGCATTGTGCGCACAATCGGAAATCGAAATCGTGCCTTATCTTCTCCCTGCTTTGCAGATGGAATCCATCCAGCATACCGTATCGGAGCGGCCAAGCCTGTACCTTGCAAGAGATCTGAAGAAGATCAACGCATCGGAACAGAACAAGACCATGTTCACCCGAACCGTGGGCGCGCTGTTTTACCCCGGTGGATGCTATGCGATTTATAACACGCGAAGTTCTATCATGAAATGGAGCGGCATGGGCGAATTCAAGTCCCGTCTGAGTCTCCAGGAAATAGCCCGGTTGAATGCCGGCATTGAGATAGTCGATTCTGCGGTTTTGATGGGTGAGTCTGAGATGACGGCCATGGATACCCTGCTGGAATCCGAACGCACCCATCGCCCTGAGTTCCGGTTTGACTCGATTTATCAGCATGTACATTTCGTGCCACTGAACGAGTTTGGGGCAAGCCTGTTGCGGTTGCTTACCATCCAAAACTGGAACAACCGCCTGATGGACCTGCTCTTTGATGCAGATGTTCGTTCGTATGGCCGGGGCACTTTGGAGTATGACGCTTACATTGACGGCAAATATGTATTGTCCCACTTGGATGGCGATCTTGCGAGACTGATCCGCTTCCGCGAAGCCATCAGAATCCAGAACGGAGTTTTTGAGGTGCTGTGTTTTCCAGAACAGATGCAACTGCTCCGGGAATATCTTCCGCCGGAGGTGACCTTAAAGGTTATAACGCTGAATGCAGTTTTGGATCAGTTTCACAGAGAGGAGGGATGCCCGTGAATGAAACGCTCAAACGGATCGTGATCAGTTTGACCGTATTGCTTGTGCCGTGATCAAGTACGAGGAGAAAACCAGCTATGTTGTAATAATATGATGCGTTCGCATAAATTTTCTCGCTATTCACAGAGAAATATGCTATAATGAAGCTGTAGTATTGCAACCATGTAGTATTGAAGAAGAGGTGCTAGACATGGCAGTATCCTATAAAAAATTATTTAAGATTCTCATTGATCGCGATATGAAGAAAAAAGAGTTCCGAGATTATGTCGGCATTAGCTACTCAACCATGAGCAAGCTGGAAAAAGGTGAGAACACAACTGTCGAAGTGCTGGAGAAAATATGCCTCAAACTCGGATGCGGGATTGATGATATTATGGAAATTCTACCGGACAGTCCTGATAATGGGACAGGTCAAGGTGTAGAGTAATATTGGGGAGGAACAATCAGCAGGATGGAAAGAAAAGAATATAGCGCGGGCACAGTGAAGATGTCCTTCTGGTTTATCGAGTTCCGCAAGGTTGTCCAGCTTCTTCACGACGGAAAAAGCATGGATGAGATAAAAGCACTCGCACAGAGCGAAAATATCTTTGCAGCACCAACCGCGCTGCGCTCCAATCAGATTTATAGTACAGTGGCCGGGAGAATAAGATCGCTGGATCAGAGTTTCATCCCCTTCTTCCTGTCCGGCGACCTTGCGACACAGAAACTCTATGCGTTGATTGCAGCAATGGCGTATGACACACTCTTCTTTGATTTTGTCTATGAGGTCATCCGGGAGAAGATGATCGTCGGCAGCAACGAGCTGACAGATAGTGATGTGCGCGTCTTTTTCAAAGACAAGCAGCAGCAAAACAAAAAAGTGGCCGGATGGACGGACGCAACCTTGGTTCGCTTGGGTCGTTGTTATAAAACAATGCTCTACGAAGCCGGGATCATTGATAAATCGAAAACGGTCAGAACTATATTGAAACCAATCTTCGACCCGGAGCTATCCCGTTGGTTGGAGCAAAATGACATAGCAATCTACGAGAAGGCATTGACGGGGGTGAAGTAATGGATTTAACAGCACGGCTGGACGCGATGGAGGCGGCAATCAAGAAGCCTTCCTTTCGGCAGAGCAGTGGAAAAGCTAATGCTACTTTGCTTTCTTTTGAGCCGGATGTGGATGGCATTATCCCTATCACCGATGAAGAGTATTTGGAAGACGATATTGTCTCCCGCCTATGTGATTGGCTGAAAGCCGTCTATGGCGCAGACACGCTGGAAGAAAATCTGGACTTCATCGCCGGGGCACTGGGCGGCAAGGGAGGCAGAAGCAGGGAGATCATCCGCAGCTACTTCCTCAAGGATTTCTTCAAAGACCACTGTAAGACCTACCAGAAGCGCCCGATTTACTGGCTGTTTGACAGCGGCAAGCAGAACGGCTTCAAGGCGCTGATCTACCTCC
>HBJMC02800__coassemble_106_pt1 | contig 72205 bp, 58 predicted proteins | sample HBJMC02800__metabat2_low_PE_013 | metagenome-assembled genome bin HBJMC02800 | reverse complement strand
GGTCAACGTCCTGCAGGGCGAGCGTGAGTTTGCCCGCGACAACAAGAGCCTGGGCACCTTCCATCTGGACGGCATCGCTCCCGCCCCGCGCGGCGTGCCGCAGATCGAGGTCACCTTCGACATCGACGCCAACGGCATCGTCCATGTCAGCGCCAAGGACCTGGGCACCGGCAAGGAGCAGAGCATTACCATCACCGCTTCCACCAACATGAGCAAGGAAGACATCGACAAGGCCGTCAAGGATGCCGAGCAGTATGCTGCCGAGGACAAGAAGCGCCGCGAAGAGGTTGACGTCCGCAACAACGCCGACCAGCTGGTGTTCCAGACCGAGAAGGCGATGGGCGAGTTTGGCGACAAGGTCTCCGCTTCCGAGAAGAGCGACATCGAGACCAAGGTCAGCGCGCTGAAAGAGGCGCTGAAGTCCGGCACCATCGAGGACATCAAGGCAAAGCAGGACGAACTGCAGAAGGCCTTCTACGCTGTCAGCGAGAAGATCTACCAGCAGGCTGCCCAGGCCCAGCAGGGCCAGGCCGGCGCCAACCCCGGCGCGGGCGCGCAGCCGAACGCCGGTGAGAGCAAGACCGACGACGGCGCCGTTGACGCCGACTTCCACGAGGTGTGATGCACGGCCCCATCATGGCGGCGCGCAGCATTTGAGGATACGGGCGGGCCTGCAGCCTGACCCATAAGCAAAACGACCCACTGGCCGCCGCCGGAATCTTTCCCGACGGCGGCCGTTGTGGGGTTATATAGAGAGGGCGCGGGGCGGCCGCTGCGGCCATCCGGGCGCGCCCCAGCCAGTCACTGGGCCTGCTTTGTGGGGCGCGGCAGCGCGCCGGTGGGAACAGCGAATGGAAAGGTGTGATACTATGGCAGAAAAACGTGATTACTACGAGGTCCTGGGCGTTGGCAAAAATGCCAGCGACAACGAGATCAAAAGCGCATACCGCAAGCTTGCCAAAAAATACCACCCTGACCTGAACCCCGGCGACAAAGAGGCCGAGGAAAAGTTCAAGGAGGTCAACGAGGCCAACGACGTGCTGTCTGACCCCGAAAAGCGCAAGCGGTACGACCAGTTCGGCTTTGCCGGCGTAGACCCCAACTACGCAGCCCAGCAGGGCGGCGGGGCCGGCGGCTTTGGCGGCGGGTTCGGCGGCGTGGACCTGGGCGATCTTTTCGGCGATATCTTTGGCAGCGGCGGTTTTGGCGGCTTTGGCGGGTTCGGCGGTTCCAGCCGGGCCAACCCCAATGCGCCGCGAAAGGGCCACGACATCCAGGCCAGCGTGATCCTGACCTTTGAGGAAGCCGCCCACGGCTGCAGCAAGACCGTCACCATCAACCGGCAGGAGACCTGCCGCGACTGCGGCGGTTCCGGCGCAGAGCACGGCACCAGCCCCGAAACCTGCCCCCACTGCGGCGGCCGGGGCTACGTGGTCACCCAGCAGCGCACCCCCTTTGGCGTGATGCAGAGCCAGCAGCCCTGCAGCTACTGCGGCGGCCGGGGCACCATCATCAAAAATCCCTGCCGCACCTGCCGCGGCACTGGCAAGACCGGCGCCCGCAAAACGCTGGAGGTGCGCATCCCCGCCGGCATTGACGACGACCAGAACATCGCGCTGCGCGGCCAGGGCGACGCCGGAAGCAACGGCGGCCCCGCCGGCGATGTGATCGTCCATGTCACCGTCAAGCCCGACCCGGTGTTTGAGCGCGACGGCTTTGACGTGTGGGTACATGAGCCCATCACCTTCAGCCAGGCGGTGCTGGGCGCCGAGATCACGGTGCCCACCGTGGACGGCAAGGTAGCCTACACCATCCCCGAAGGCACCCAGAGCGGCACCAGGTTCCGCCTGCGCGGCAAGGGCATCCAGTACCTGAACGGCCGGGGCCGCGGCGACCAGTATGTGGTCGTGGATGTGGAGATCCCCAAAAAGCTGACCAAGGCCCAGCGCGACGCGCTGAAAGCCTTTGAGGATACCCTCAAGGACGACAACTACGAAAAGCGCAAGGGCTTCTTCAAGAATTTGAAGGACCGGTTCCTGTAACAGAAAGCAGCCTGCCTCCCGCGGCGTCATGCCGGGAAGCAGGCTGCTTTTTTGCTTCGCTTTTCCGTAAGGGAAAGGGAGATCTGTGTTACCCCCACAGCCCCCGCGGGTAGGTGCCCGCCTGGGTCATGGCCTCCAGCGCGGCGGTCAGGGCGGGCTTGTCCTCGCGGTAGGTGATGCCGTACCATTTGTCGGGGCTGGTCAGCACCTTGACCTCGGCTTTGCCGGCCTCCAGCGCGGCGGTGACCACGCTGGGCAGGTAATACTCGCACTTCAGCGGGTCGACCGGCAGGCTGGCCGCCAAAAACTCGGCAAAACCCTGCCGGGCCTGCTCCACAAAGCTGGGGGTAAAGCCCCACAGGTTCATGCTGACAATGGCGTCCCCCGGCAGATCCACCCAGGTTTTTCCGTCGTCCTCGGTGTAGGCGATGGCGCCGCCCCGCGGCTCGATGCGGGTGCGCTCAGTCACGGACACCAGGTTGCCCGCCTGGTCGGTGACGCAGACGCCCCGGCTGACCGAGCCGTTCTCGCTGACGGTGTTTTTCAGGTGGAAGCCCGCCATTGCCCAGGCCAGCTTATCGCCGTCGGCATGGGTGGACAGGTAGTCGAAGATCAGCCGGAAGCAGGCCGGGCCGTAGTAGTCGTCGGCATTGATGACCGCAAAGGGCGCATCGATGCACCCGGCGGCGGACAGCACCGCGTGGGCGGTGCCCCAGGGCTTGACGCGGCCTTCCGGCACCGCAAAGCCCTCCGGCAGCATGTCCAGCTGCTGGAAGGCGTAGCGCACCTCCAGGCCGGCCTTCCCGGCGCGGGCGCCCACCGTCCGCTTGAACTCGGCCTCGATCTCGTGCTTGATGATGAACACCACGGTGGAAAATCCCGCCCGGCGGGCGTCGTACAGGCTGTAATCCAGGATGGCCTCGCCGCAGGGGCCCACCGGGTCGATCTGCTTCAGCCCGCCGTAGCGGCTGCCCATGCCGGCAGCCATCACAACAAGAATCGGTTTTTTCATATGGCAAACGCTCCTTCGCTGCAAAAAGCTTTCTGTCTCTATCATACACATTCCGGCGGGCCCTGGCAAGGGCGGCCAAACGCAAAGCGGGGCAAAACCGGGGACGCGCCTGTTGATCTGCATCAATAATCTGCATTTTGCATAAAATGTGCCGACGGATACTGGAAGTGATTGCGGCAAAATGCTATAATATACTATCCGGAAGTCTCCGCTGCCGCAGCCGGCACAGGCCGGCGGGGCTGCTGCGGGGTTTGAAAATAATAAAATAAACAAATTTTCTAAAAATGTACAATTTTCGCGCTGCGGTATGCTATAATAGAGCCGATCCGCCGTGTTCCTGCACGGCATAAGGAGGGAGAACAGGATGCACACCAACACAAAGGCGCTGGTGCTGGCCGGCGGCGGCGCCAAGGGCAGCTATCAGGTGGGGGTGTTCCGCGGCCTGCGGGAAGTGGGCTGGCGGCCGGGCATCGTGACCGGGACCAGCGTGGGCAGCCTGAACGGCGCCCTGCTGGTGATGGACCGCCTGGAGGAAGCCGAACAGCTTTGGCTGACGCTGGACATCCACGGCGTGCTGGAGACCCCCAAAAGCAGCAAGCCGGAGGAGCTGCGGGCCTTCCTGCTGAAAGTTCTGCGGAGCGGCGGGCTGAACATCGACCCGCTGGGCGGCACCATCGACGAGTACCTGGACGAGGAGCGGATGCGCGCCGCGCCCACCCGCTACGGCCTGGTCATGACCGAGATGAACACCCTGAAAAGCCACCAGTATACGCTGGAGGAGATCCCCCGCGGCCGCCTGAAAGAGTACATGATGGCCTCCAGCGCCTGCTTCCCGGCGCTGCGTCCCCAGGAGATCGACGGCGTCAAGTACATTGACGGCGGCTGGAGCGACAATATCCCCATGGCGCTGGCCGCCCGCATGGGCGCCAGCGAGCTGCTGGCGGTGGATATCGACGGGGTGGGCATCAACCGCCCCAACACCACCGGCCTGCCCGCCCGCACGCTGCACAGCCACTGGGACCTGGGCCCCCTGTTCGACTTTGACGGCGAGCGGGCCGCCCGCAACATGCAGCTGGGCTATCTGGACACGCTGCGGCTGTTTGGCCGGGTGGGGGGCACCGCCTATGCCATCCTGCCCGCGGACGACGGCTTTGCCGCCGATTTTGCCGCCACCTACCGCGCCGCCCTGGCGGATGCCGCCGGCCGCGCGCCCACCCTCTGGCTGACCGAGAGCATGGCCCGCCAGGTGGCAGGCTACCCGGCCGTGTACGAGAAGGACCCCGCCGCGCCCACCGCCGCCGGCATCGCCCCGCTGGAGCTGGCCGCCGAGCGGATGCAGGTTCCGCCGGAGACCCCCATGACCGCCAAAATGCTGGCGCTGACCTTTTTGGGCAGCTTTGACCGGGACCCCGGTGAACGCTACCCGGTGCTGCTGGGGCGGCAGGAGGGCAGCGTGGTGGGGGAGGCCGCCTTGGCCGCCGCCCACCCGGAGGAATTTGTCACCGCGCTGGTGGCCCGCACGCTGGCCAACATGGGCACCGAGATCTTTTGGTGAGCGGAGAAGCAAAAAACAAAGGAGGGACCCCAATGCCTGTACTGAAGGGAACCAAGGTTTCGCCCGGCGTCGCGTCCGGCCCGGTGGTGCGGCTGGACCGCGGCATCGTGGGTCTGCACCGCATCGTCAGCGACCCCTTCCGGGAGCGCGCGCTGTACGAGGCGGCCATCGTGCTGGCCAAGGACGAGCTGCGCCGCCTGCAGCAGCACGCCCAGGGGGCCGACGCCGATATTTTGATGTTCCAGATCGCGCTGCTGGAGGACGAGTCCTTCACCAACGAGATCGGCGATTACATAGCCGCCGGCGCCGGCAGCGCCGCCGCGGTGGAGCGGGCCGAGCAGATCTTTGCCGCGCGGCTGAACAATGTGGACAACGACTACATCCGCCAGCGCAGCGTGGATGTGCGGGACGCCTGCCGCCGGGTGGTGGATATCCTGGACGGCCGCCCGCGGCAGAAGCTGCACCTGACCCGGCCTTCCATCCTGGCGGCGGACCTGTTTTTCCCCAGCGATATCTTTTCCATCGACCGCGGCATGATCCTGGGCCTGGCCGCCGACGGCGACAGCGACACCAGCCACGCCGCCATCATGGCCCGGACCATGGGCATCCCGGCGGTGTTCGGGCTGGGCAAGGGCGCGGCCGCCGCGCTGGAAGGCCACGAGGTGCTGCTGGACGGTTTGGCCGGCGCGGTGACGCCCGACCCCACCCCCGATGACATCGTGGCGGCCAACCACAAGCTGGCGCTGCACCAGCGCAAAAGCCGCAAACAGCACGAGCTGGCCGGCAGGCCCTGCGTCACGCGGGACGGCACCCGGGTCCGGCTGGGGGCCAGCGCCTCCACACCGGAGGATATCGAGAACGCCATGCATGCCGGCGCCGACGACATCGGCCTGGTGCGCACCGAGCAGCTGCTTTTGGACCACGCCACCGAGCAGCAGCAGTATTTCCGCTATATCAGCTGCCTGGCGGCGGCCGCCGGCAGCGCCGTTGTGGTGCGCACCGGCGACGTGGGCGCCGACGATGCCGCCCCCTGGGTGGAGGACGTGCGCCGCGCCACCGAGAACCGCCGCCTGCTGCGCACCCAGATCACGGCGCTGCTGCGGGCGGGCACCCGCGGCGACCTGCGGGTGCTGCTGCCCATGATCACCGGCCCGGAGGAATGGGACGACGTGATGCAGGAGGTGGAACGCTGCAAGCAGCGGCTGGACGGCCGCGGCGTGGAGTACGACCGGGACCTGCCCTTTGGCTGCCTGATCGAGATCCCCGGCGCCGCGCTGGCCGCCGATCAGATCATGGACCACGGGGCGCGGTTTTTGGCCATTGACATTGACGACCTGACCCGGTACACCCTGGCCGCCGGCACCAAAGAGGACGCCAAGCGGTACGAGCATGCCGACACCCCCGCTGTGCGCCGCCTGGTCAACATGGTCTGCCGCATGGCGGCCGACCGGCAGGTGCCGGTGTATATGTGCGGCGTAAAAGCCAACGTGCTGCCTGCCATGGAGACCTACCTGCGGGACGGCGTCCGCGCGTTCTGCATGGAGTCTGCGATTTTGAACGAACTCAAGGCCGGTTTCCTGGAGGTGGATCTGACCGAAGCACCGGCGGAGCCGCCGGCCGGGAAGGCTCTGCCGCTGCCCGTACCCGCTGCGGAGTAAAGCCGCCGGCAGCGGGCAGGGAACCGCCCGCCGCAGGCCGCCGCAAAAAAATGCCCAAAAAGTGTTGACAAATCTGCCGGAATGTGCTTAAATGACTTTAAACCAATGAAGCGAAAGTAAAACTGCAGGCGCACGCAAAGAGAGCCCCCGTTGCTGAGAGTGGGGCCGGAAGCGGGGCAGACAAATGGTTCGCCGAGGGCACAGGGAAAGGCCGAAGGCCGAGTATCTGCTGACGGAAGCCTCCGTTACAGGGCAGGGGAATGCTGGTTCCCCGCAAAGGGGCTGCGCCAAAACGCAGCAAGCAAGGTGGCACCGCAGGTCACTGGATCTTTTCAAGATTTTGTCCTGTCCTTGCACAACACCCGTCCGGGGTTGTGCAGGGGCAGTTTTTTTGTACCCGCGCCCCGGCCCTGTTGGACCCGAAAGGAGCACACCCATGAAACCAAACAAAAATCTCCCCGGCCGGCGATGGCGGACGGCAGCCCGGTTTTGATCCCCGCCGTACCGTGAGCCATCCCCAAACAAACGCCAAGAAAAGGAGAATTTCCATGAAAAAACTGCTTGCTGTTCTGACCGCTTCCGCCCTTGCCCTGTCCCTGGCCGCCTGCTCCGGCGCAGCTTCCTCCGGCAGCTCCGCCGCCGCGTCCGGGTCCGCCAGCCAGTCGGAGGTCGCCTCGAATTCGGCCTCCGCCGAGGGCGCGTCCTACCGCATCGCCATCGTCCAGCAGATGGACCATTCCAGCCTGGACGAGATCCGCGCCGCCATTGAGGCCGAGCTGGACGCCCGTGCCGCCGCCGACGGCATCACCATTGAATACCAGGAGTTCAACGGCCAGAACGACGCCACCATGCTCAACCAGATCGGCACCCAGGTGGTCTCGGACGGCTACGACGCCATCATCCCCATCGCATCGCTGGCGGCCCAGTGCATGGTCACCGCCGCCGACGGCGATATCCCCGTCGTCTACGCCGCCATCTCGGACCCGGCGACCGCCGGCCTTACCGACCTGCCCAACGTCACCGGCACCTCCGACGCTTTGAACACCGCCTTTATCATGGACATGATGTTCGCCATTGACCCGGACATCCAGACCGTCGGCCTGCTCTACTCCAACTCCGAGCCCAACTCCGAGACCCCCATCGCCGATGCCAAAGCCTACCTGGAGGAGAAGGGCATCGCCTACGTGGAAGCCACCGGCAACACCACCGACGAGGTGCTGACCGCCGTTTCCACCCTGACCGACCGGGTGGACGCCGTCTTTACCCCCACCGATAACGTCATCATGGGCGCGGCCGGCGCAGTGGCCGAAACGCTGACCGACGCAGGCATCCCCTTCTACGCCGGCGCCGATTCCTTCGTCACCTCCGGCGCGTTTGCCACCTGCGGCGTCAACTACACCGACCTGGGCAGCTACACCGCCGACATGGCCGTGGATGCCCTGCTCAGCGGCGAAGTCCCCGCCGACTACCATGTGATGGACGGCGGCATCATCACCGTCAACACCGAGACCGCCGCGGCGCTGGACCTGTCCTACAACGCCTTTACCAACATGGTGGACAACGTGGTCGAAGTCACCACCGCCGCCGAGTGACCCATACCCCCATAACACACAAAAAGCAAGCCGCGCCGCGGGGCAGGGGAGATCCTGCCCCGCCCGCCGCGCGATCCCCGATCCTGTAAAGGAGCTGAACTGCATTGATAACCACCGCAATCGTGCTGAGCGCACTGGAGCTGGGCTGCATCTACGCTCTGGTCGCCATGGCGCTGTTTTTGAGCTTCCGGGTGCTGAACATCGCGGACATGACCACCGACGGAGCCTTTACCCTGGGCTGCGCCGTGTCAGCCAGCATGGCCGTGGCGGGGCACCCTGTCCTGGGGCTGTTTGCCGCCATGCTGGCGGGGTCAGCCGCCGGCTTTGTCACCTCGCTGCTGCAAACCCGGCTGGGGGTGCCCTCCATCCTGGCGGGCATCATCACCAACACGGGGCTGTACACCGTCAACCTGGCGGTGATGGGCTTTTCCTCCAACGTGCCCATGCTCAAGACCAACACCATCTTTACCATGCTGGAGGACGCTTTGGGCGAGGATCTCCCCACCAAGCTGCTGCTGGCGGCGCTGATCGCGGCCATCGTCTGCGCGCTGCTGATCCTGTTTTTGGGCACCCGGCTGGGCCTGTCCATCCGCGCCACCGGCGACAACCCGGACATGGTGCGGGCCAGCTCCATCAACACCGCCTTCACCATCACGGTGGGGCTGTGCATCGCCAACGCCCTTACCGCCCTGTCCGGCGCGGTGCTGGCCCAGTACCAGCGTTCGGCGGACATCAACCTGGGCACCGGCATGGTGGTCATCGGCCTGGCGTCGCTGATCATCGGCGAGACGCTGTTTGGCCGGGGCGGCCTGTGGACCAGGGCGGTGGCCGCGGTGGCGGGCAGCATCATCTACCGCTTTATCATTGCGCTGGCCATGCGGGCCAACCTGCCGTCGGAGGCGCTCAAGCTGATCTCGGCCATCATCGTGGTGCTGGCCATCTCGGCGCCCGCCATCAAGAAAGGCGTCGCCTTCCAGCGCCGCCGCTACGCTGCCATGCGCCGGAAGGGAGGCGTCCGCCATGATGCTTGAACTCCACGGGGTGCAAAAGACCTTCAACCCCGGCACCGTCAACGAGAAAAAGGCGCTGACCGGCATTGACCTTGCGCTGGAGCAGGGGGACTTTGTCACCATCGTCGGCTCCAACGGCGCGGGCAAGTCCACGCTGTTCAACGCCATTGCGGGCAGCTTTGTCCCGGATGAAGGCTCCATCGTGCTGGACGGGCAGGACATCACCTTCCAGCCCGACTACCGCCGCTCCAAGACCATCGGCCGGCTATTCCAGGACCCCCTCAAGGGCACCGCCCCCAGCATGACCATTGAGGAAAATTTGGCGCTGGCCTACCTGCGGGCGTCGGGGCATACCTCGCCCTTTTCCCGCATCACCAAAGCCGAGCGGGCGCTGTTCCGCCAGCGGCTGGCCGACCTGGACCTGGGGCTGGAGGACCGGATGAAACACCCGGTGGGGCTGCTTTCCGGCGGCCAGCGCCAGGCGCTGACGCTGCTGATGGCCACGCTGGTCACCCCCAAACTGCTGCTGCTGGACGAGCACACCGCCGCCCTGGACCCCGCCACCGCCGACAAGGTGCTGGAACTGACCAAAAAGATCGTGGCGGAAAACAACATCACCTGCCTGATGATCACCCACAACATGCACGCCGCGCTGGAGCTGGGCAACCGCACCCTGATGATGGACGGCGGCCGCATCGTGCTGGACGTGGGCGGCGCCGAACGCGCCGGCATGACGGTGGACGACCTGCTGGACCGCTTTGCCAAGGGCGCCGGCCACATGCTGGACAACGACCGCATCCTGCTGAGCAAAGAGCAGAGCGCGGCAGACTGAGCAGCCTGGCCGCGGCCGCCCTGCCGCGCCCGGAAGTTCCGGCAAAAAACGCGCCCCATCCCGTGTAGAGATGGGGCGCGTTTTGCATATACAGGCATCGGAAAGGGAGAGGCGGGCAGGCCGGGGTCACGGCCGGCGGTCGTCCCGCACAAAGGGCGGGCGGATGACGGCGTCGGTCAGCGCGCCGTACAGTTCCGGCCGGCGGTAAGCATTGCCGTGGACCTCCCCGGTGCGGTAGGCGCGCAGCTGGTCCAGGTCCAGCCGGGCCAGATAGACGCCCGGTCCCTCGCCGGTCTCCAGCAGGCAGAAATCGCGGGAGCCTTCCAGATCGGGCAGGTAGGCCACGCCGTCGAACAGGGTGGAGTGCCCGTTGCAGCCGGGCAAGCCGGCAGGGTAGTTGCAGGTGGCAATGGCCGTCATGTTCTCAAAGGCGCGGGCGCGCAGCTGGGCCAGCCGGTTCTGCTCCATGGGGCAGGCGTTGGGCACCAGGATCAGCTCGGCGCCGTTCAGCATCAGCAGGCGGGCGCTTTCGGGGAACTCCCGGTCATAGCAGATCATGGCGCCCACCTGCATCGGGCCTGCGGCGGTGTCCAGCGCGGCCACCGGGAAACTTTCGCCGCGAGTCAGCACCCGCTCGTCGCCAAAATCGCAGGTGTGCACCTTGGCGTAGGTCAGCGCCAGCCGGCCGCGGCGGTCAAACAGCAGCAGCGTGTTGCGCGGCGCGGGGGCGTACTGCTCCAGCAGCGTCACGCCGATGGCCATGTCCAGCTCGGCGGCCAGCCGGGCGAACGCCCCGGCAAAACCGCCGTCCGCCGGCAGGGCCAGCGCCCGCAGGGCGGCGGGGTCCTGCGGAATGGTATACCCGGTGTTCCACAGTTCCGGGAACAGCGCAATGTCCGCGCCGCGGGCTTTGGCTTGCCGGCAGGCGGCAAGCCCGCGCTCCAGCGCGGTGTCCGCCGTGGGGCCGGGCAGCAGCTGGAGCAGGGCGATGGTCAAAGCTGCCATAACAAACGACCTTCCTTCCAGGTGTGCGGTGCGGCGCTTTGGGGCCGCCGTGCAGGCGGCGTTCCCCGGCGCGCGGACCGCTGGGTCAGGGGCGGGATGCCGGTGCGCGGCCCGGCGCGGCAAATTACTGCGGGAAGCCGTCCGTCCGGGTCACCGTCTCGCCGTCGGCGCCGTACCAGATGGCCTCCACGCCGTCCAGGCTGTCCACCAGGGCCAGGCCCTCGTCCAGCGGCATACAGTACAGTCCGGTGGAAAGTGCATCGCCCACCCCACTGTCATTGCAAAGCACCGAGACCTGGCGGAAATACCGGGCCGGGTACAGCGTTTCCAGATCGATCAGGTGGGCGTAGCGCACGCCGTCCACCTCAAAATACCGCTGGGTGTCGGCGCTGGTCACCAGCGACTGGCCGTCGGCCAGCTCCACCTCGATCAGCGTGCTGCCGTCCTCGTCCCAGGGGGCGGTGACGCCCGCCACCCAGGGGCTGCCGTCGGCGTGGGCGCCGATGGCCCGGATGTTGCTGCCCGCGTCAATCAAGGCGCTGTCCAGCCCGCGGGCTTCGGCGGCCCGGGCGGCGGCCTCGATGGCCCAGCCCTTGGCGATGCTGCCCGCGTCGATGCGCAGTTCCGGGTCGGTCAGCTGCACGGTGCCGGCGGCCTCGTCCAGCACCAGGCCGTCGATGCCGCAGTGCGCGGCGGCGGCCTGCAGGGCCGCGTCGCCGGGCAGCGTTTCGGTCTCCCTCGCGTCGTGCCACAGCGAAAGCACCGCCCCGGCGGCGATGTTGCAGCGGCCGCCGGTCTCGGCATACATGGTTTTGCCCAGCGCAAGCAGGTCCAGCAGGGCGTCGTCCACCGCCACCGGCGCGCCGCCCGCCGCGTCGTTCACGTCGGCCAGGTTGGTCACGCCGTCGTAGTGGCCGTAGATGTCAAACAGCTGGTGGTAGCGCAGCAGGTCGGCGTGCAGCGCCTCCGACTGCCGCTGCCACTCCTCGTCGCTGTCGCAGTAGGCGGTCACCCGGATGACCGAGTCGAACACGTCGAACCAGGTGGCCTGGTACCGCTGCTGCCGGGAACAGCCGGGCAGCAGCGCGGCCAGCAGCAGGGCCGCGGCCAGCAGGCAGGCGCGGCGGGGCAGGCGGGCCGCCCTCATTGCGGCTGCCCGCCGCCCAGGGCGCGGTGCTCGGCCGAAAGTTCCTCCAGCAGCCGGGCCAGCGTCCAGCCCTCGCTGGTGGGGGTCACGGCCGCCCGGATGGGAAAGTCCGCCCCGCCTTTTTTCACGGCGTCCAAAAAGGCGTTCAGGTCACCGTTGTCGTGCCGCAGGCCGCTGACCACCATGGCGGGGGTCTGCCATTGGGCGGCGTCGGCGGGGGCGGGCGCGGGAGCCGCCCTGCCGGCGCACAGGTCGCCGATGCGGCAGCCCAGGTGGGCCTCGTCCACAAAGACGGGGTCCAGCCGGAAAGCCGCCGCCTGCCGCATCAGCGCGTCATAGCCGGCGCTCTGCGGGCCAAAGCGCCACAAAAGCAGCGCGCGGGGCTGGGTACGGATGTGAGCTTTCATGGAAAAATCCTCCGTTTGGATGTTGTTGAAGTATGGCCGCGCCGTCACAGCAGCCGCAGCAGGATCATGTACACGGCGGTGCCGACGGCGATGCTCAAAAGCGTGTTGCGCCGCCACAGGTGCAAAAGCACCACCACCGCCACCGCCGCCAGCTGGGGCGCAAAGTCCGCCGCCGCGGCAAAACTGGTGGAGCGCAGGCAGTACACCACCAGAATGGCCATCACCGCCGGCGGCAGCGCCCTGCCCAGGTACAGCACGCCCCGGCCGGGGCTGCCGCTGCGGCCAAACAGCACAAAGGGCAGCGCCCGCGTCAGCACGGTGCAGGCGCAGGCCACCAGCACGATGGCCAGGTCCGAGAGGAATGCCTCGTTGAAGATCGTCCCCATCAGCGGCGCACCTCCTTTCGGCCGGCGGTATCGGCGTCGGCGGCTTGCGGCGCCGGCGGCGCCGCGGCGTCCGGCCGGCCGCGGCAGGCGGCCAGCGTCAGCACGATGCAGACCAGAGCCGGCAGCAAAAAGCGGTCCGGCCCCAGCACCGCCAGCCAGACCAGCCCGAACACAAGCCCCGCCACCGCCGGCAGATGGCTTTTGGCGGCCCGCCACTGGTCCACAAAAATGACCACGAACAGCGCGGTCATGGCAAAGTCGATGCCGGTCAGATCAAAGGGCAGCACGCTGCCCAGCGCCGCGCCGGCCACGCTGCCCGCCACCCAGTAGCCCTGGTCCAGCGCCGAGATCCACAGCCGCGTCCGGCTGGCGTTGAGCTGCTCCGGGATCTGCACGCTGCACTGGAGCGAGTAGGTCTCGTCCGACAGCGAAAAGATCATGTAGGGCTTGGCCCGGCCCATCTGCCGGAAGGTGTCCAGAAAGGACAGCCCGTAAAACAGATGCCGGCTGTTGACCGAAAGGGTGGTCAGCGCCACCGAGGCCAGCGACGCAAACCCGCCGCCCAAAAGCCCCACCAGCACAAACTGCATCGACCCGGCGTAGACGATGCCGCTGATCAAAAGCGCCCAGGGCCAGCCGTAGCCGGCCTGCTGCAGCAGCAGCCCGAAGGCCAGCCCCAAAAACAGGTAGCCGCACAAAACCGGTGCCGTCTGCCGCAGCGCAAAGCGAAATTCCGCCATATTCCTTCCCGTTCCCTCTTTCCTTTCCGGGCGCATCTGAAAGAACCCCGGCATTTTGCACCTGCCCCGATATGCCGCCAAAACACAGCGGCGCAGCCGCGGCTCCAAAGCCACCGACTGCGCCGCTGTTCGTGTGTTTGTCAGGCCCTTACTTCAGGTCGGGGTGATACTCCTTGCAGGTGCATTTTTTCCACTTCAGGCCGCTGCCGCAGGGGCAGGGATCGTTGCGGCCGATCTTGGTCACCCGGATGGGCGCGCTGCCCTTGGCCCCGGCGCGGGCGGGGGCGCCCTCGCCGGTGGGCTGGGCGACCTGCTGCCGCTGGGGCTGGACGCCCGGCTGGCGAACCTCGATGGTCAGCAGCATGTGGACGGTGTCCTCCCGGATGGAAGCCACCATCTCGTCAAACATGTTGAAGCCCTCGATGCGGTACTCGACGATGGGGTCGTGCTGGCCGTAGCTGCGCAGGCTCATGCCCTGTTTCAGCTGGTCCATGTTGTCGATGTGGTCCATCCACTTGGCGTCGACGTTTTTCAGCAGGCAGATGCGCTCCAGCTCGCGCATGATCTTGCTGCCGTACTTTTTCTCCTTGGCTTCCAGCACGCTCATGCCGCGGTCGTACAGCATCTTGCTGACGTCCTCGACCTTGAGGCTGTTTTTCTCCTCGGCAGTGTACTGGAAATCGGTGGGCAGGCACAGCCAGTTCATGTAATGGCGGCGCAGGGCGGAGAAATCCCAGTCGTCCACGCTCTCGCCGTTCAAAAAGCTCTTGCAGGACTCGTCGATGCTCTCTTTCAGCATGCTGTGCAGCGTGGCGGACATATCCTCGCCGTCCAGCACCTGGCGGCGCTCCTTGTAGATGATTTCGCGCTGCTGGTTCATCACGTCGTCGTACTGCAGCACCTGCTTGCGGATGGCAAAGTTGCTGGCTTCCAGCTTTTTCTGGGCGCTCTCGATGGTGGAGGTGATCAGCTTGGTCTCGATGGGGGTATCCTCGTCCAGGCCCATGGTGGTCATCAGCTTCTGCACCCGCTCGCCGCCGAAAATGCGCATCAGGTCATCCTCCAGCGAGAGGAAGAACCGGGAGCAGCCGGGGTCGCCCTGGCGGCCGGCACGGCCGCGCAGCTGGTTGTCGATCCGGCGGGACTCGTGGCGCTCGGTGCCCACGATGAACAGGCCGCCGGCGGCGCGCACCGCCTCGGCCTCCTCCTTGACGCCGGGCTCGTACTCGGCGCACAGCTCGTCAAAGCGGCGGCGGGCCTCCAGCACTTCGGCGTCGTCGGTGTCGGCGTGGCCGTCCGACTCGGTCATCAAAAAGTCCAGCCGTGCCTCGGTGTCCAGCTCCGGCGGCAGTTCCGGGGCGGGCTGGCCGGCCGCCTTGGCGGCGGCTTTGGCTGCCTTGCGGGCGGCCTCCTCGGCGTCTTTGGCAGCGGCCAGCTTTTTCTGCAGCTCCTTGCGCAGCGTGGCTTTGGCCATGTAGGGCACGTTGCCGCCCAGCGTGATGTCGGTGCCGCGGCCGGCCATGTTGGTGGCGATGGTCACGGCGCCCTTGCGGCCGGCCTGGGCCACGATCTCGGCCTCGCGCTCGTGCTGCTTGGCGTTCAATACGTTATGGGGGATGCCCTTGGCCTTCAGCATGCGGGAAAGAGCCTCGCTCTTTTCAACGCTGATGGTGCCCACCAGCACCGGCTGGCCTTTTTCGTGGCATTCCTCCACCTGGGCCACCACGGCGCGCAGCTTGCCGTTGACGCTTTTGTAAACGCAGTCGGGCAGGTCCTGGCGGGCGCGGGGCTTGTTGGTGGGGATGCTGACGATCTGCAGGCCGTAGATCTCGTTGAACTCGTCCGACTCGGTGGAGGCGGTACCGGTCATGCCGGCCAGCTTTTTGTACATGCGGAAATAGTTCTGGAAGGTGATGGTGGCCAGCGTCTTGCTCTCGGCGGCCACGTTGACGCCTTCCTTGGCCTCGATGGCCTGGTGCAGGCCGTCGTTGTAGCGGCGGCCGTACATCAAACGGCCGGTGAACTCGTCGACGATGATGACCTCGCCGTCCTTGACGATGTAGTCGGTGTCGCGGTGCATGACGCCGCGGGCCTTGATGGCCTGGTCGATGTAGTGGCGCAGGCTCATGTTGTCGGCGTCGGAAAGGTTGTCCACCTGGAACCAGGCTTCCGCCTTCTGGATGCCGCTCTCGGTCAGGGTGGCGGTCTTGCGCTTTTCGTCCACCACGTAGTCGCCGTCCACCTGCTCCTCGGCCTGGACCTTGTCCTCCAGCTCGACGATCACGCTTTTTTTCAGCGTCTTGGCAAAGTCGTCGGCACGCTTGTACATCACGCTGGAATCCTCGCCCTTGCCGGAGATGATCAGCGGGGTGCGGGCCTCGTCGATCAAAATGGAGTCAACCTCGTCCACGATGGCGTAGGCGTGGCCGCGCTGGACCATGTTCTGTTTGTAGACCACCATGTTGTCACGCAGGTAGTCAAAGCCGAACTCGTTGTTGGTGCCGTAGGTCACGTCGGCGGCGTAGGCGGCCTTGCGCTCGGCGGCGGGCACGTCGTGGATGACCAGGCCGACGGTCAGGCCCAGGTAGCGGTAGACCTTGCCCATCCACTCGCTGTCGCGCTTGGCCAGATAGTCGTTGACGGTGACCACGTGCACGCCCTCGCCGGTCAGGGCGTTTAAGTAGACGGGCATGGTGGCCACCAGGGTCTTGCCTTCACCGGTCTGCATCTCGGCGATGCAGGCGCGGTGCAGCACGATGCCGCCGATGATCTGCACCGGGTAGGGCTTCAGGCCCAGCACGCGCCAGTCGGCCTCGCGGCAGACGGCAAAGGCTTCGGGCAGCAGGTCGTCCAGGCTCTCGCCGTTTTTCAGGCGCTCGCGGAATTCCGCGGTCTTGCCGCGCAGCTCCTCGTCGGACAGTTTCTGCATCTGGGGTTCCAGGTCCTCGACCTTTTTGGCGAGGGGCCGGATGCGTTTGAGTTCCTTGTCCGAGAAATTCCCGAACAGCTTTTCGATCAGAGACATAAGCACACCCCTGTGGTTTGGATTTTGGGTCGGTCTTGCGGTTGTCTATCGCAAAGGCGGCCAAACGCCGCGCGAAACGCTGAAAATCAGCGCAGGATACACACTTTAATATAATACACCCGCGCAGGGTTTGCTGTCAAACCTGCGCGGGTGTATTTGAAAATCTTTTTGATCTGCGCCGCGGCGCATTGTGCGGGGCGGTCAGCTGTGCGCCCGGGCCGCCGGCCGCCCGGCGGCGGGAGCGTCGGCCCTGCCGCCCCCGCGGGAGAGCAGCACCAGCATGACAAAGATGCAGCCAAAGCCCAGTGCGTCCCACAGCGTAAAGGGGGAACCCAGCACCAGCGTTGAGATCAGGGCGGCGGAGGCAGGTTCGGCAAAGCTGTACAGGCTGCTTTTCTGGGGGCCGATCAGCTTGACGCCCTGCATGTAGCAGCAGAACGCCAGCAGGTTGCCCACGCACACCACCGTGGCGATGCCCACATAGCCCATGGGGCCGGGCACATACCCCTGCTCCCAGGGGCGGAACAGCAGGCAGAACAGCACGCCGCCCATCAAAAACGCCCAGCCCTGCAGCATGGGGGTGGGGTACTTGCTTTGCAGCCGCTTGGGCCACATGGTGTAGATCACCACGCACACCGCGCACAGCAGCCCGGCGGCCAGCGCCGCCGGCGACACCGCCAGGTCGGTCAGGCTGCCGTGGGTGGTCAGCAGGAACACGCCGATCATCGCCATCAGGATGGAAACGACCTCGAACGCCCTTGGCGCCCGCCGTCCCACCACGCAGGTGACGACCAGGATCATGGCGGGGGAAACGTCCTGCAAAATGGTGGCAATGCCCGCCGAGGACAGGTCGATGGTCAGAAAATAGAGGAACTGGCAGCAGCTGACGCCGGCGATGCCGTAGATCAGCAGGTCCACGGCGTCCCGCGGGCTCTTCCAGGGCGCGATCAGAAGCTTGGGGCTGCGGATGGCGTAGTATGCGCACAGGATCAGCCCCGCCAAAAACAGCCGGATGGGCGTCAGCCAGGTGGGGCTCATGCCCTCGGTGGTGAACAGGTACTGCCCCATACAGCCTGAAATGCCCCAGCAGGCGGCCCCGCCCATGGCCAGGATGGAACCTTTTACACGGTCGTTCATCGTTTGGAACCCCCTCAATGTTTATCCGGGCGCGGGACCACACTGCGCGGCCCGCACAAATGGCGCGGCGAAGTTCCGCCGCGCCGCACTGCGCAAAAATCAGTCCTGCTGCAAGATCCAGTCCGCCGCGGCGGAAAGGCTTTGCACCACCGGCGCGCCGGTGGCCGCCAATGCCTCAGGCGGCTGGTGCCCGCCCGAATACAGGACGCAGCGCACCCCCAGCGCCCGGCTGACCTCGAAATCGTGGACCGAATCGCCCACCATCACGGCGGCGTCCGGGTCAAAGCGTTCCTCAGCCAGGTAGCTAAGCCCCAGCTCCACCTTGCTTTTGGCGTAGATGTCGCCCAGGCCCAAAAGCCGGTCAAAGTAGGGCAGCAGCCCGCGCTGGCCGGCCTGCTGCCGCAGGGTGCCGATGGGCGACGCCGACAGGATGACCTGCTTTTTCCCGGCGGCCTGCAGGCGGGAAAGCGTCTGCTCCGCGCCCGGCATCAGCGGGCAGGCCGCGGAGGCGGGGACATAGTCCTGCATGTAGCTTTGGGCCAGCGCGTCAAAGCTGTGGCGGTCAAAATCGAAGCCCGCCCGCAGGTAATAGTCCCGGATGGGGAAGCCGAAGATCTTCCGGTAGCCGTCCAGGTCATACTGCCGGTCATAGCCGTAGCGCGCCAGCAGACGGTTGAGCGCGTCCACGCACAGCGTCACGTCGTCCAGCAGGGTGCCGTTCCAGTCCCAAAGGACCAGCTGCAGTTTCATCCGGGTCACCGTCCTTTCCGTTTCAGCCGGTGGTTTTGTGTGGTGGCGTTATGCCGATAAAACGATCCTCTATAATAATAAATAACAGAATAAAAAATAGGGGGCCGGCGGTCCGGTTCAGGCCCGCACCAGCTTGTTCAGCGCCGGGGTGGACTCGATCAGCTTGACAAACAGCACGCCCAGCACCATGCAGCTGATCACCTCGCCCGCGCCCACGGTGAAGGCGTTCCAGGCCACCAGCGGCGCCGTGGCCGGCGAGTCCGAGAAGAAAAAGGCGATCTCCGGCCCGACGATCAGCGCGTTGAACACCACCGGCGGGATGGCGGCCGGGATGGCCAGGCCCTTCCAGCGGATGCCGCGCAGCCGGTAGGTGACCAGGCAGGCCAGCACCGTGGCCAGCGTGCCGAACAGGATGTCCGGCGCGGCGGTCATGCCCATGGACACGCCCAGCAGGTTGGAAAGAAAACAACCCACCGAGACAGCCGCGATGTACTCCGGCCCGAAAATGGGCATCAGCGTCAGGATCTCGGCCACGCGGATCTGGACAGCGCCAAAGGAAAACGGCGCCAGACCCAGGCAGAGAGCGACGTACACAGCGGCCACCAGGGCGCAGCGCGCCACACGGCGGGTGTTGAAAGCGGACGAATGATTCTGGTTCATGGTTACACTCCGGCGGATAGATTTTGACCGCGCGCAAGACCGCCAGCCTTGCGCCGGTTTGCATCCCGCCCTTTCCAGAAAAGGGGAGGGGATGGAGCCTAAAATCCTAAGTTGCTCAACGATTCTGTATTATAGCAAAGGGGATGCCTGTGCGCAAGCCCTTTTCGGGCGGACGCCCCGCTTACGCGGGGCTTTGCCTTTGCGGAAGGCGGCGGGTGCGCCGGGCGATGGAAGATCTGCCGTACTTTGTGGAAAAAGTGCTACAAAAACAGGCGGCGGCAGGGTATAATGGGGGCAAAACCGGCCGGGGCCGCCAGACCGGCCCCGGCACGCCGGTGAAAGGAGAATTTTGTATGAACCACATCCAGCGCCGCGACGCCGAACTGCCCTACATCTCGGACGAGGCCGTCATGCAGCAGCAGCGGGTCTGCCGCGAGATCCTGCAGCGGCTGAATTTTGCCGACCGCTCCGACTTCGCCGGCATCGCCGCCATCGTGAAGGAGCTGTTCGGCCGGTCGGAGGGGGCCATGGTCAACCCGCCCTTTTACTGCGACTACGGCAGCCACATCGAGGTGGGCAAAAACTTTTTTGCCAACTACAACTGCACCATCCTGGACGTGGCCAAAGTCACCATTGGCGACAATGTGCTGTTCGGGCCCAACGTGGCCGTTTATACCGCCGGCCATCCCCTCCACCCGGAGGCCCGCGCCACCATGTACGAGTACGGCGTCGGCGTGACCATCGGGGACAATGTGTGGATCGGCGGCAACTGCGTGGTGATGCCCGGCGTGCACATCGGCGAGGGCAGCGTCATCGGGGCGGGCAGCGTGGTCACCCGCGACATCCCCGCCCGGTCGGTGGCCGCCGGCAACCCCTGCCGGGTGATCCGCGCCATCACCGACGCCGACCGCGTCTTTTATTGCCGCGACCGGAAGTTTGACCCCGAAGCCTGGGCCGATGTCTGCCGCAGGACCGGCTGGGACCCGGCCGAGCTGGACGGGTGACCCCGCCGGAAGGCCAAAAACAACGTATCCCACCGGGCGCACGCCGGACCGGAAACCGGCAGGGCGGGCGCACGGTGGGATTTTTTTGCATGGCGGCAGCGTTACAGGCAGGCTTTGGCGGCAGCCGCCAGCGCCGCGGCGTCGGCGTCATCGGGATGCGACAGCGCCCGGTCAAAGTTTTGCAGCATCGGCGCGGCCTGCTCCGGCGGCATGGCCTCGAACCGGCGGCGGACGGCCTGGGGCATGCGGCCCTGGCACATGAACTGTCCCGCCACGGTGTTGGAGGCGTCCAGGTGGGCGCGCACCCGGCCCAGGATCTCGGCAAAATACTGCTGGCTGCCGCCAAAGCCGGCGGTGCCGAACAAAAACACCCGCTTGCCCCGCAGCCGTGCCAAAAACGCTGCGGCGTCGGGCGGGCAGTCGCCCTTGTCGGTCCAGAAACCCACAAAGATCAGGTCGGCGTCGGGCAGCGTCTGGCCGGGTGCGCCGGCAAACACGCAGTCCTGCGCGGGCAGCGCCTCGGCCAGCTTCTGCGCCAAAAACGCGGTGTTGCCGGTCCGGCTGCTGGTGACGATGGCATAGTTCATGGCAAAACCTCCCTTTGCCCGGCGGCGGTGTGGCCGCCCTGCGCGGGCGGAAAAGCCGGGCCTTACCTGGTAGGGTACACCCGGCGGCCGGCTTTGTCAAACCCGCAGCGAGCCGGGCGCAGGCGGAAAGCACAGGCCCGATGGGCAAATGAGGCCGTTTTGGCGGGGCCCGGTCCTGCGGTCTGAATACAGGCCCTTGTGTATCGGCCCGCAGCGTGAAGCCCCCTTGCGCGCCGGGGCAGGGCGTGCTATACTGAAACCACTGATTAGCAGCAGCTAACAACCGCGGCCCGCACGCAGCGGAAAAAATCCGGGCCGCGGAAAAGGAGGCACTTGGATATGGTACAGATCACAGTCAAAGTGGACGGCATGCAGTGCAGTATGTGCGAGGCCCACGTCAACGAGGCGGTGCGCAGGGCGCTGCCGGTCAAAAAGGTAACATCCTCCCACAGCAAGGGGCAGACGGTCATCCTGGCGGAGCAGCCGCTGGACGAGCAGGCGATCCGCGCCGCCATCGAACCGACCGGCTACCGGGTGCTGGGCATCGAGAGCGGACCCTGCCGCAAAAAGGGGCTTTTCGGCCTGTTTGGCTGACCGCCGCCTGGGGTGGGGATTGACAGCGACTTTGTAAATAGATTAAACTAAATAAGAAATATCCGCCCCGCCCACGCCGTGACAGAATGCATCCCCAAAAGGGCTGCCGCACAGCCGGCAGCGGCTTTGGCGGGGCGCGCTTGCCGGCTTTTCCGGAACGGGGCAGGGCAGCCTGCCCAAGGGCGGAAACGGGCCGGCGCCTGCAGAAAAGAAAAAGGGAGCGTTTGGTGTGAAGGGAAGTCTGCGCAGCGGTCCGCGCTGGTTCTTTTATCTGCTGGGGATGCTGGTGCTTGCCATGGGGATCACCCTCAACTCCATGACGGGGCTGGGGGCTTCGGCCATCGTGTCGGTGCCGTTTACCATCAGCCAGGGCACCGGGCTGAACTTCGGCGATTTGACGCTGCTGGTCTATGTGCTGTTTGTGGCGGCGCAGTTCGTCATTATGGGCAAAGCCCGCAGCTGGACGTTTCTGCTGCAGATCCCCCTCAGCATCGTTTTTACCCGTATCATGAACCTGATCCAGGCGTTCATCCCTTACCAAAGCGGCAGCCTGCCCGCTGACCTGGCCATGCTGATGCTGGCCATTGTGTTGACCGGCGTGGGCGCCGCCATGACGGTGGATATGGCGCTGATCCCCAACCCCGGCGACGGCATTGTCAGCAGCATTGCCCGGCGGTCGGGGCGGGAGCTGGGGCTGTGCAAAAATCTGTTCGATTTGGGGTGCCTGGCGGTGTCGCTGGTGCTGGGGGCCTGCTTCGGCGACCTGCTGACCGGCGTGGGGCTGGGCACCGTGATCTCGATGGTGGGCGTCGGCCGGGTGATCGCGGTGTTCAACCACTGGTTCCGCCGCCCGATGCAGAGCCTGGCCGGGCTGGAACCCGCCTGACGCCGGGGCCGTTTGCCGCCGGCCGACCAAAACGACCCCATCCGCCCCGCCGGGCCGGCCATGCGCCGCCGGCGGGGCTTTTTTGCGCCCGGGGCGGCAGGGGCGCCCCCCTCTTGCGCGGGGGCGGCTTTCCCGCTATGATAAAGAGGAGATCGAAAAGACGGAGGGAACGCTGTGGAACAGCAAAACAAAGCAGGGCAGGGCGCCGCAGCCCGCAGCCTGACCGCAGGCCCCATCACCGGTACGCTTTTGCGGTTTGCGGTGCCGATGATCCTGGGCGACCTGCTGCAGCAGATGTACAATGTGGCCGACACCCTGATCGTCGGCCAGTTTGTGGGCGCCGACGCGCTGGCGGCGGTGGGGTCGGCCTACACGCTGATGACCTTTCTCACCTCTATCCTGCTGGGCCTGTCGATGGGCGCAGGGGTGGCGGTGTCCATCTCCTTCGGCAGGCACGACGCCGACCGCATGCGCAGCGAGGTGTTTTTGTCCTTTGTCATGATCGCCGCCGTGGCGGCCGTCATCAACATCGGGGTGTTTGCGGGCATCGACCCCATCCTCTCGCTGCTGCAGGTGCCGCCGGAAGTGTGGGACCTGATGCGGGAATACCTGTGGGCCATCTTTTTTGGCATTGGCGGTACCTTTTTGTACAATTACTATGCCTCGATGCTGCGGGCAGTGGGGGACTCGGTGCGGCCGCTGTTCTTTTTGGGCTTTGCGGCGGTGCTCAACGTCGTGCTGGACCTGGCCTTTGTGCTGGGGCTGAACGCCGGCGTGGCGGGTGCGGCCTGGGCCACCGTCATCTCCCAGTGGCTGTCCGGCATCGGCCTGTGCGTCTACGCCCTGGCCACCCGCCCCGACCTGCGTCTGCGCCGGCAGGACCTGCGCTGGGACGGCGCGCGGGCGGGCCATGTGTTCAGGCTGGCCTTTATCACCGGGGCGCAGCAGTCCATTATGAACTTTGGCATTTTGATGGTGCAGGGGCGGGTCAACAGCTTTGGCCCGGCGGTCATGGCGGCCTTTGCGGCGGCGGTCAAGATCGACAGCTTTGCCTATATGCCGGTGCAGGATTTCGGCAACGCCTACTCCACTTTTATCGCCCAGAACTACGGCGCGGGGCAGGGCGGCCGTATCCGCCGCGGCACCCGCAGCGCCATCCTGACCAGCATGCTGTTCGGCGCGGCCATCAGCGCGGCGGTGTTTGTGCTGGCCCGGCCGCTGATGCTGATTTTTGTGCAGCCCACCGAGACCGAGGTCCTGGCCATCGGCGTGCAGTACCTGCGCATCGAGGGCGCTTTCTACTGCCTGATCGGCCTTTTGTTCCTGCTGTACGGTTTCTACCGCGCCATCGAGCGCCCCGGTATGTCGGTGGTGCTTACCGTCATCTCGCTGGGGCTGCGGGTGGTGCTGGCCTACGGGCTGTCGGCCATCCCGGCGCTGGGCGTGGCGGGCATCTGGGCGTCCATCCCCATCGGCTGGGCCATCGCCGACCTGGTGGGCTGTGTGCCGCTGGCCGGTTTCCTGCGCCGGCTGAAACAGGCCCCGGCCGATCCGAAATGATAAGCACAGACCCTGCCGGGCAGCAGCTCCGGCAGGGTCATTTTTGCACAAAATGTCCACAAATGTCACGTTTTGGGTAAAGACAAGCAGAAAACAGCATGATATAATACCAATTTAGCTTTGAGAGAAGGCAGGAGCCTTTCTCTTTGAGCGGAACGGAGCTTTTTCAAACCGCATGAATTGATACAGAAAGGGAGGCATACCGTGAGGATCGGCATCCCCCGCGCGCTGTACTATTACCGCTACGGCGCGCTTTGGAAAACCTTCTTCTCCTCGCTGGGCTGCGAGGTCGTCGTCAGCCCCCGGACCGACCGCGCCATCCTGAACCAGGGCACCCACTACGCCATCGACGAGAGCTGCCTTTCGGCCAAGATCTACCTGGGGCATGTGGCCTGGCTGCTGGACAAGTGCGATTTTGTGTTTGTGCCCCGCATGGCCGACATGGGCCGCGACAAAGAGTTCTGCCTGAAATTCCGCGCCCTGCCCGACGTGGTGTACAACACCTTCCGCAGCGAGGGCGTGCGGCTGGTGACCTGCGACATCGCGGTGCGCCGCGGCGACAGCGAGATGGAAGCCTTTGCCAAGCTGGGCAAAAAGCTGGGGTTCAAAAAGCAGCAGACCTTCAACGCCTATCTGCTGGCCAAGCAGGCCGAACAGCAGGCGGCGGCCGAAAACGCCCGCAAGCTGGACGCCGGGCTGGCCCGGCCGGAATTGAAGGTGCTGGTCTGCGGCCACGCCTACAACATCTACGACCGCTACATCGGCAGGCCGGTGGTGGACGCCATCGAGGCAAACCATGCCATTGCCATCCCCGCCGACTGGGTGGACCGGGACGCCGCCTGGCAGGCCGGCTGCGAGCTGACCGACACCATGCCCTGGATGGTCAACCGGGAGCTGGCCGGCGCCGCCGTGCAGCTGCACGACAAGGTGGACGGCATCGTGCTGCTGTCCAGTTTTTCCTGCGGGCCGGACTCGATGACCGACGAGATCCTGACCCGGCGGCTGAAAAACATCCCCATCCTGTCCATGACGCTGGACGGGCAGGACGCCACCGCCGGCATGGAGACCCGCATCGAGAGCTTTATCGACATCCTGCATCTGAGAAAGGACGGTACGGTATGCCTGTGACCAATGTGCAAGCGCCGCTGCCCCGCGATGCAAAGATCACCTTCCCGCAGTTTGCCAGCTACGGCATCGCCATGGAGCACCTGATTCAAAAGGGCCTGGGCATGACCTTTGTCATGCCGCCGCGGATGACCCGCCGCACGCTGGAGGTGGGCGCCCGCTACTCGCCCGACTCGGTCTGCGCGCCCTTCAAGCTGAACCTGGGGTGCTTTCTTGAGTGCATCGAGCTGGGGGCCGACACGCTGATCCAGACCGGCGGCACCTGCCGCCTGGGCTATTACGGCGAGCTGCACGAGCAGCTGCTGCGGGACCTGGGCAAGGACATCCGCTTTATCAACTTTGCCGCCTGCGATTTCAGCGATCCCAAAACCTTTGTGGACGAGTTCCGCCAGCTTAAGCCGGATCTGGACATGAAACGCTTTACCACCGCGGCGCTGGAAACGGTGCGCATGGTCAACGCCATCGACGAGATCGACGCCATGGTGCGCCGCCGCATCGGCTTTGCCGGCGACCCGCGCCTGCTGGAAAACATCCGCACCTCCTGGCTGGAGCAGCTGCGCAAGGCCGACACCATCCGGGATATCGGCCGCCTGCGCAAGGCCACCATCAAAGCCATCGAGGCGCAGCAGATCGACATGCCCAAGCACCCCATCCGCGTGGGCGTGGTGGGGGAGTTCTTTACCGTCATGGACCCCTTTTCCAACCACGACATCGAGCGCGAGCTGGCCCGCATGGGGGTGCTGGTGGACCGGTGGATGGACATTTCCAACTGCCTGTACCACTACCGCAGCCGCAAGATGCTGCCCCGCATCAAGGACTACGCCCACTACGACATGGGCGCCACCGCCATGGGCACCATCGACGCGGCGCTGCGCTATGCAAGATCCGGCTTTGACGGCATCATCCACGTCAAGTCGTCCGGCTGCACGCCGGAGATCGACGCCATCCCGGCGCTGCAGAACATCAGCGCCGACTACCATATCCCCATCCTGTACCTGAGCTTTGACACGCAGACCAGCGAGACCGGCCTGAACACCCGGCTGGAGGCCTTTTACGACATGATCTCGATGCGCAAGCAGCAGCGCAGGTAAAAGCGGACGACATCACCAAAAGACACGCAAAAAGAGGGAACTGCAAACCATGGAGAAAGCATATCTGGGCGTTGACATCGGCTCCATCTCGACCAAGGGCGTGGTGCTCGACGCAGACAACAACATTCTGGCCAGCGACTACCTGTGGACCGAGGGCGACCCCATCGGCGCCACCAAGCGGCTGGCAAAATCGCTGGAAAGCCAGCTGGACGCCGGCAGATACCAGATCGTGGCCGCCGGCACTACCGGCAGCGCCCGCAAGCTGGTGGGCACCATGCTGGGCGCCGTGGTGGTCAAAAACGAGATCACCGCCCATGCGGTGGGCACCACCACGCTGTACCCCGACGTGCGCACCATCTTTGAGATCGGCGGCCAGGACTCCAAGATCATCCTGATCGAGAACGGCGTGGTGGTGGACTACGCCATGAACACGCTGTGCGCCGCCGGCACCGGCAGCTTTTTGTCCAGCCAGGCCCGCCGCCTGGGCGTGGAGGTGGAGGAATTTGGCGAGATCGCGCTGCAAAGCAAGAACCCCGCCGCCATCGCCGCCCGCTGCACCGTCTTTGCCGAGAGCGACCTGGTCCACAAGGCGCAGATCGGCTATTCCAAGACCGACATCATCGCGGGGCTGTGCCGCGCCGTCGTCGTCAATTACCTGAACAACGTGGGCAAGGGCAAAAAGATCGTGGGGCCCATCGTGTTCCAGGGCGGCGTGTCCAAAAACGCCGGCGTCCGCGCCGCCTTTGAGAAGGAGACCGGCCTGCCGGTCACCGTGGACCCCAACGGCCACCTGATGGGCGCGTTCGGCGTGGCAATCCTGGCGCGCCGCAGCGGGCAGGAGGCGCCCTTCGACGCCGACGTGGCGGACATGGAGTTCGTCACCCGCGCCAGCAACTGCGGCCAGTGCGCCAACAACTGCGAGCGTATCCTGGTCTACCGGGACGGCAGGCTGATCGACGCCTGGGGCAACCGCTGCGAGCGCGGCGCCATCAAGGTGAAATAAGACGGAATAGGACGGCCTGCCGTCACTGGAATGCCCGATAACATCCAAACAGACGATCTGCCCCCGCGGCTGCTGCATTCTGCAGGTCGCGGGGGCAGATTTGTGTGAGGCTTTTTGTCCGGCCGGGTTCGTTACTCCCACAGGGCGGTCAGCACATGCTCGCCGGTCATGGTGACGGTGGAGTCTGCTGTAATGATCTGGCCGCTGTACATCCAGCCGGCAAAGACAGCGCCCTCTTTTTCCGGGACAGGCAGCGCACCATAGACTTGGCCGTAGGTCACGGTGATGGACTCAACCTCGCTCCAGCCGTCTACTGTGCCGCCATCCAGGTCGAACCGGACCGGGAAGGAGGCGGGCTCCCACACGGCATACAGCGTGAAATCGCCCTCCACCTGGTAGGAATCAAAATCCCACAGGTTGACCTCCGGGTCAGGGGTCGTGCTCCAGCCCACCAGGTTGTAACCGGGACGCAGCGGCGCTTCCGGCTCGGTGACCAGCTCGCCGTGCAGCACGGTCTGCGCCGGCACGGTAATGTCATCCACACCGGTATTAAAGGTGATGCTGAAACCATTGTGGGCGGCGCCCCAGATGGTCAGCACCACGGCGGCAACAATCATGGCGGCGATGATGCCGTCCAAAATCCGGATGGGTACATCCTTGCTGCCGTAAATGCCGCGGCCGAACCACCGCTTTTTGATCATGGGGTTCTCGGCCGGAGGCGCTTCATCCTGGCTGGCCGGGGAGCTTCCCTCCGCTGCGGACGGCGCTGCAGCACCGTCCGGGAAGTCCCCGCGGGACGGGGCGCTTTCCGCCGGGGCGGCGGGGGCAAGGTCGTTGTTCTTTTCGGGTGTATCGTTCATAATGTCCTTTGGGTGTTTGAGGGATTACTTCTTGACCAGGTACTTGCGCATATCGATGGAGCAGGCGATCAGGATGATCAGGCCCTTGATGATGTACTGGGTGTTGCCGCTGATGGACAGCATGGTCAGCGCGGCAAAAATGATGCGCAGGATAAAGACGCCCAGCACGATGCCGCTGATTTTGCCGGTGCCGCCGACGAACGAAACGCCGCCGATGACGCAGGCCGCGATGGCATCAGACTCGTAGTTCAGGCCGGTGTTGGCGGTGTTGGATGCGATACGGGCAGACTCGATAAAACCTTCGATGCCGTACATGCAGCCGGCCAGCGTGTGCACCAGCATGGTGGTCATAAAAACATTGACGCCGGAGACGTTGGCGGCTTCCGGGTTGGAGCCGACGGCAAACATGTTTTTGCCAAAGGTGGTCTTGTTCCACACAAACCACATGATCGCCACCAGAATCACGGCGTACAATACATACCAGGGTACGGCAACGCTCTGGCCGTTGCCGGTGGGAATGCGGAACATGGTGCCGGTGATAAAGTTGCGGTAGGTATCGCTCAGGCCGGAAAGCGGCTGGCCGTTGTTGCCGTTGAGCATATAGAATTCCAGCAACAGGCCGTAGACGATCAGTTGCGTGGCCAGCGTGACGATAAAGGGATGCAGGCTGAACTTGGCAACAAAGAAGCCGTTGACCAGGCCGATGATGCCGCCCACCAGAATGACAGCCAGCAGCACCACGGGAATGGGAATTTCGGGCAAGGTGTCAAACATTTTGTTGGCCCAGTCGGACGCCTGAAGCAGTGCGGCCGAGATGGCGGCGGTCAGGCCGACGACGCGGCCGGCCGAAAGGTCGGTGCCGGTCAGGACGATACAGCCGGCGATGCCCAGCGCAGTAGGCAGCGAGGAAGCCGCCAGGCTGACGATGTTGACCAGCGAGCTGGGCATCAGAAAGTTGGGATTTTGTACGGCAGTAAAGACGACAAAGATGATCAGCAGAATGTAGATGGCGTTGTTCAGCAGGGTATCAACGACCTTGCTGCGCTTGTCCCTGGCGTCCATCGCTTTGAATTCTGCCATGCCCTGTTTCAAATTGGCGATTGCCTTCATGGATGGTTCCTCCCTGTTATACGTATTTTGCAGCCAGTGTCATAATCTCTTCCTGGGTGGTGCTGCGGGCATCCACCTCGCCGGCCAGGCGTCCGCCCGACATGACCAGGATGCGGTCGCACACGCCCAACAGTTCGGGCATTTCGGAAGAGACCATCAGCACGGTTTTGCCGCGATTGGCCAGGTCGATGATCAGCTGATAGATCTCGTACTTGGCACCGACGTCGATACCGCGCGTGGGTTCATCCAGCAGCAGCACGTTGGGGTCGGTCAACAGCCAGCGGCCCAGGATGACCTTTTGCTGGTTGCCGCCGGACAGGCTGCGGATCTTGGTTTCCTGGCTGGGGGTCTTGATCCGCATGGTGTCAATGGACCACTGGGTATCCTTCCTCATGCTGGCGTTGCTCAGCATAATGCCGCCGCGCAGGTGTTTTTTCAGGCTGGAAATAACGGTATTTTCACGGATGTTCAAAATGCCAAAGATACCTGTGGCACGGCGTTCCTCGGTCAGCATGGCAAATCCGTTTTTGATGCTCTCGCGGGAATTGCGGTTGCGGCAGACCTTGCCGTCCAGCTTGACCGTGCCGGACTTCCGGGTGGCGACGCCGAAAATGTTCTCCAAAGTTTCGGTGCGGCCGGAACCATCCAGGCCGGCCAGGCCGACAATCTCGCCGCGGCGTGCGGTAAAGGAGACATCCTTTAACATCGAATACTTGGCAGTCAAATGCTCGACCTCCAGGTAGACGTCGCCGGGCTTGTTGGTTTTGGGCGGGAACTGGTTGCTCAGCTCGCGGCCCACCATCAGCTTGATAATCGTCGGGGTGTCCAGCTCCCTGGCAGGGCGGGTGGCCACCCAGGTGCCGTCGCGCATGACGGTGACATCGTCGCTGATGCGCAGAATCTCGGCCATCTTGTGACTGATGTAAATGATGCCCACGCCGCGGTCGCGCAGCATGTTGATGATGCGGAACAGATGCTCAACTTCCTCCTCTGTCAGCGAGGAGGTGGGCTCGTCAAAGACGATGATCTTGGAATTGTACGAAACTGCCTTGGCAATTTCCACCATCTGCCGCTGGGATACCGGCAGGGTGCTCATGATGCGGCGGGGGTCAACGTCAATCTCCAGCTCTTTGAAGATGCGGACGGTGTCCTCGTACATTTTGCGCTCGTTGACCATGACGCCGCCGATCAGCGGGTAGCGGCCCAGCCAAAGGTTGTCCATAACACTGCGTTTCAGCGCCTGGTTCAGCTCCTGGTGCACCATGGCAACGCCGTTTTCCAGCGCCTCCTTGCTGTTTTTGAAGTTGACCTCGCGGCCTTCCAGCAGGATGCTGCCTTCATCCTTGGAATAAATGCCAAAAAGGCATTTCATCAGTGTGGACTTGCCAGCGCCGTTCTCGCCCATCAGGGCATGGACGGTGCCCTTGCGGACGGTCAGCGAGACCCGGTCCAGTGCCTTGACGCCGGGGAAGGATTTGGAGATGTCTTTCATTTGCAGCAAAACCTCTTCGCCCATGCATAGCCCTCCTTTTTCTCAGATTTGAAGCGGAAGGTCCTGCCGCCGCGGACCGGGGCAGGACTGCACCGCCTTTACCAAAAAGGGCGGCTGCTGCGCTACACAGCAGCCGCCCCGGTTACATTGTTTCAGCGTGCGGAGTTATTTGGTTTTGATCAGCCGGTGTACTCCTGGTAAGGAATGAAGATCTTGTTGTCCAGGCTGTTGGCGGTATCCTTGGTGTAGGAATCGGTGTTGGCCAGCAGATCCTCGCCGTTCATCACGTTGGTGGCCAGCAGGGCAATGCACTCGGCCATGCCTTCGGCATCCTGCTTGATCGTGCCGGTCATCGTGCCGTTGGCAATCAGCTGCTGGGCGGAATCGGTGGCGTCAACGCCGAACACGGGGATGGTGGTGGTGCCTTCGCCGTTGTTGTAGCCGGCAGCCTGCAGGGCAGTGATGCAGCCCTCGGCCATGTTATCGTTGTTGCAGATGATGAGCTCGATCATATTGCCATTGGCCTCGCTGTAAGAAGCCAGGTTGGTCTGCATATACTCCATAGCGGCCTGGGCGCTCCATGCACCGGTCATATCCAGCTGGTACTTGTTCTCGTTGGTGGAGTCAAAGTAGACCAGTTCGGGGTAACCGTTCTCGGTCAGGATAGCGTTGGCATCTTCGACGGAGTACTGGGTGCGGTAGATGGCCTCGACGTTGGAAGCGTCGCCCATGAACATGGCGTAGGAGATCTCGCCGTCGCCGTTCAGGTCAACCGCATCGTAATTCTCGATCAGGTAGTTGCCGATCATCTCGCCCTGCATGTGGCCGGCCTCAGGGGCGTCGGTGCCGACAAAGGCGATGTTGGAGCGGGTGCCCAGCACGGCGCCTGCATTGTCGTCCTCCTCAACGGCGCGGTTGAAGAAGATGACGGGGATGCCGGCGGCCTCGGCCTTGTCGCAGATAGAGTTTGCGGTGTCGGAGGAGCCGGAGGTGACCATGTTGACGATCAGCAGGTCGGTACCGTTGGCGATGGCGGTGTCGATGTACTCGTTCTGAGTGGTCTGGCTGTTGTTGGAGTCGTAGTCGGTGTAGGTGATGCCGGCTGCGGTCAGGTCAGCGTCCAAGGCGGTACGCACGCTGGAAATGTAGGTGTCCGAATACGCATAGTACAGGACCGTGACATCAAAATCACCGGAAGAGGTGGAGGCGGCTTCGCTGCCGTCGCCGGTCTCCGAGGTGTCGGCAGAGCTGGAGCTGTCCGCCGCGGCGGAACTGCTCTCCGAGGTGGTGCTGCCGGTGCAGGCGGCCAGGCTCAGGGCCATGGCGGCTGCCAGGGTCAGTGCAAGTGCTTTTCTCATATGTGTTCCCTCCTGTGTGCGGCGGCAGGACCCGTCCTCGCGCCGAAGGGAAGTTCCCTTCGGCGCAGCAGGCGCGCCTGCTGCGCACAATGATGAAGTATGGTCGGGACAGCAGCACGGCGGCTGCCGGCCGGCAGCGCCCGCTGTCCCTCGTCGTATATTATGCTACCGGAAAACTCGTGTAAAAACAAGGTGAAATTTCACCGAAAGATGGGCAAAATTTTATCCAAACACGACAATATGACGAAATCAACGGGGAACAATTTGTACAAAACACACAAAAAATCGGCTATTCAAAGGCAAAAAGGGCTTTTTGACTGTCCATTGTAAACATATTGTCACGATTTACGATCCGGGTCGAGGTATCCACCGTTGCCTCCGGGCTGCCGCCCTGGCCGGACAGCAGCCGGTAGGCGCTCTCAACGCCCAGGTAGCCCATGGCGTAGGGGTTCTGCACGATCAGCGCGTCCACCGTGCCGTCCTGCAGCCCGTCGATGGTGGCTACATTGGAGTCGAACCCCACCAGGAACACCTCCTCCGCCAGGCCCATGCCCTCCACGGCGTCGGCTGCGCCCACGCTGGTGGGCTCGTTGAAGGCCAGCAGCACGTTGATCTCCGGATGCTCCGCCAGCATGGCGGCGGTGTCCGCCTGCGCCCGGGCCGCCTCGGCCAGCGTATTGATGACCGCCGCCACCCGGGCGCGGCCGCTTTGCTCAAAGGCGTCCACCGCGCCCCGCTCCCGCTCCTGACCGTTGGCGCTGCTGACGTCGTAGTTGACGATGCCCACCGTCAGCTGCCCCTCCACGCCGTCCAGCGCGGCCTGGGCGGCCATCTGGCCGGCGGCGTAGTTGTCGGTGCCGATGTAGGTCTGCACCGCGCCGGAATCCACGTTGCTGTCAATGGCGACGATGCGCACGCCGCTCTCGGCCGCGGCGTCGATGGCGGCGGCGTTGTTCTCGTAATCGATGGCCGAAAAGACCAGCGCCTCGGCGCCGTCGGCCACCGCGTCGGCCACCATCCGGTTCTGGGTCTCGTAGTCCTCCTCGGTCTCCGGGCCGGTGATGGAAAGCTCGATGTTGTACTCGGTGGCGGCGGCCTCTGCCCCTGCAAACACCGAAAGCCAGAACTCGGTGCGGGTGGACTTGGCCACAATGGCCACCCGGTGGCGGGCGCCGGCCGGCGCGGCGGCGGTGCAGGCGCACAGGCAGGCGGCCAGCAGGGCGCAGACCAGGGCTTTACTTCGCTTCATAATCTGCCTCCTTGGTCACCTTGGGCATGCGGATCTCCACGCAGGTGCCCTCGTCGGGGACGCTGTGGATGCACAGGCCGTACTCTTTGCCAAAATAGATCTGCAGCCGGTCGTTGACGTTTTTGATGCCGATGCCGGTGCGGTTGCCGGAATTGTTCTGCAGGATGGCGTCCACCTGTTCGGCGCTCATGCCCACGCCGTTGTCGGTAACGCGGAACAGGATGTCCCCGCCGTCGGGACAGACCTGCACCTCAATGTGCCCGTCCTCCACCATCAAATCCAGGCCGTGGTTGATGGCGTTCTCGATGATGGGCTGCAGCGTGATTTTGTTGCACAGGTAGTCCAGGCAGCCGGGGTCCACGTCAAAGTGGTAGGTGAACTGATTTTTGTAGCGGTACTCCTGGATCTGCAGGTAGCTTTCGGCGTGTTCGATCTCCTTGCGGATGGGGATCAGCTCGTGCCCTTTGCTGATGCTGATGCGGAACAGCCTTGCCAGCGCATGGACCATCTTGACCGCGTCGGCGGTCTTGCCCTGCTCGCACATCCAGGCGATGGAGTCCAGGGTGTTGTACAAAAAGTGGGGGTTGATCTGGGCCTGCAGGGCTTTCAGCTCGGTCTTGCGCAGGTTGATCTCCTCCTGCCGCACGGTGGTCATCAGCTGCTGGATGCGCACCACCATGTGGCCGAAGGAGGCCGAAAGCTCCTGCACCTCCCGCGTGCCGCCCACCGGCCGGTAGGCAAAGCGGTCGGCGTCCTGCTCAAAGCTCTCCATGGCGTCGGCCAGGCCGCGCAGCGGCCGGCCCAGCAGCCGGCTGAGCAGCCAGCTGGTCAGCACTGCCGCCGCCAGCACCACCACGCCCAGCAGGGCGGACAGGCGGACCATCTCGGTCACATTGCGGTCCACCAGCTCGTCCACATAGCTGACGCCCACCACGCGCCAGCCGCTGTCGCCCACGCTGTTGACGCAGGTGATGACGGTGTCGTCGTCGTACACGCCGTCGGACAGCCCGGCCAGCGCGGCGGTGTCCTCCTCCTTCAGGCCGGAGTAGATCAGCTGCTGCTGGGGGTGGTAGATGATGTTGCCCTCGTCATCCATAAGGAAGCAGTAGCCCCGCGTGCCGATGCCCACGTTGTTGATGTAGCTGGACAGGTTGGAAAAGCTCAGGTCCAGCGATACCCAGGCCGCACCGCTGCCGCTGTCCGGCCGGGCGGTCATGGTCACCACCCAGGGGTAGTAGCTCTCAAAGATGGTCTCCACATGGGGGGCGCTGACAAAAAAGCGGACGCCGCTTTGGGCCTTTACGGCGTCAAAGGACAGGTTCTGGACGATATTCTCCTTGGGCTGGCGGTCCAGCGCCCAGCAGTCCAGCAGAGCGCCGGACTCGTCGTAGCTGGTCACCGCCACCACGTCGGGGCGGAAATTCAAAAAGGCGTCCAGCAGTTCGTCGCGGCTGTCCGGGCTTTCGCCCAGAGAGCCGATGACCAGCTGCATGGCCTGGCTCATGTCCTGCAGGTAGTTCGACACGGTGTTGGACACCTGCGATACCGCCTGGGCGCTGCTGGTGCGGGCGTTCTGCACGATGGCGCTGCGGTACCGGTCCAGAAACAGCGCGATGCACACCACCAGGATCACCGCCACCACGCCCACCACCATCGACACCAGAATGGTGGTGATGCGCAGCCCGGTGCGGGTCGGGCGGCTCATTGCGCTTCCTCCGCCGGCCGGGCACGGAGACGGCGGCGCAGTGCGTTGGGGGACTCGCCGCTGTATTTTTTGAAGCAGTAGCTGAAATAGTGCTGGTCGGTATAGCCGCAGCGGCCGGCCACCTCCTGGATGCGCAGGTCGGTGGTCTCCAGCAGGCTGCGGGCGGCTTCCATCCGCTTGCCGATCAGGATGTTGATAAAGGTCTCGCCCGCATATTTTTTGATGCAGGCGCTCAGGTGGTTGGGGCTTACGTCCAGCATGCCGCTGAGCGACACCAGCGAAAGGTCGGCCTCTATATAATGCTGGTCGATGGCTTCCAGCGCCCGCTGGCACAGCCCGCTGCCGCCCTTTACGGCAGGCATCAAATCGCCCACAAACTGGATGCCGCCCTCGGCGGGGTCGGCCTGGCGCAGGGCGTCCATCGCCTCGCGGTAGGCGGTGTGCAGCCCGTCCAGCTCGGCCGCGGCACGGCTTACCCCGATGCGGCACCGCCGGCCCAGCACCCTTGCGGCGATCTGGGCGATCTCCTCGGCCAGGATGTGCAGGTACTCGTCAAAATCCGACCGGTTGCCCAGCAGCACCGTCACCACCCGGCCGCCGGAGAAAAAGCTGGCCCCGCGAAGATACTTGACGGCCAGCGTGTCCACCGTGCTCACAAAGGTGGGGGTGGTGCAGCCGGCGCCGTCCTCGCTTTGCAGGGTGGAGACCATCACCACGTAGTTGGGGTGGTCGTCGGCGTCGCGCAGCAGGCCGCAGTCCAGGGCGTACTGCCGGGTGCCGGGGTCGGCCTCGGCATATTCGTCCAGCACCAGCGGCATCAAAAAGGCGGCCATGGCGTCCTGCCGGGGGCGGTCAGCGTCGGCCGCCTGGCGGAACATGGCAAACTGCGCGTCGATTTTCTGGTGGATGATTTTCAGCTCGGCCGCAATGCCGTCAATGGTCAGCGGCTTGAGCATATAGCTGATGATGTTGTACTGGATGGCCTGCTTGGCGTACTCGAAATCGTCAAAGCCGCTCAAAAAGGCAATGTTCATGGAGGGGCGGACCTCCCGCACCTGCCGGGCCAGCTCGATGCCGGAGATGAACGGCATGCGGATGTCGGTCAGCAGCAGGTCGGGCTCCAGCTTTTCCACCAGCTGCAGGGCGTCCAGCCCGTTGCTGGCACTGCCCGCCAGGCGGAACCCCAGCTCCTCCCAGGGGACCATGGTGCATACGGCCTCGCGCAGCACGTCCTCGTCGTCGGCCACAACGACGGTGTAAATGGTTTTGGCAGCCATGTCGGCTCCTTTCTCCGGGGGATGGCCCCGTGTCTGCGATGCTCTCTATAGGATCTCTATATAATAATAGGTGTCCTGCCGGCGCGGCAGATCAGTCTGCGGCGGGCGGGGCGGGCTTTTCCATCACAAAGTTGGTCAGCAGCACGCCGTGCCGCTCCACCTGCTGCGCGCGCACCACCCGGTAGCCCCGCGCCTCGAAAAAAGGCCGGGCGGTGATGGACGCATGGGTGGTCCAGGGGCCGGGCACGGCGGCTTCCAGCGCGCCGCACAGCGCGGCGGCCGCGCCCCGGCGCTGGAAATCCCGGTGCACGTACAGCCGGTCCAGATAGCCGGAGGCGTCCATGTCGGCAAAGCCGACGATGCGGCCGGCGTCCTCGGCCACCAGCGTCCGGTGGGCCAGAAAGCTTTTGTCCCAGGCGGCCAGGTCCACCTGCCCGTCCGCCCAGGCGTCCAGCTGGGCGGGGGTGTAGTCCCTGGCGTTGACGGTGTGGACGGTGTTGAAAAACAGGGCGGCCAGTTCGGCACAGTCGGCGGTGCGGTAGGGGCGCAGCTGCATGGTGTTTCTTCCTTTCCGGGGGCACCCGGCGGCGCGGCGGCGGGCCGGCCGCGGGATAGGCCTGCGTGTTTTTTTCAGTATACCACGGTGCGCCCCGGCGGGAAAGCCCTGTCCCTTGCCGGCGGGCTTTGCGGGCAGACGTTGCGGCGGCACCTGCCGCGCCGGCCCGGCGGCGGTGCGCTGACCGGGGCAGCGTTCAAAAAACGAACGACCGGCGGTATTGCCCCGGCAGGGGGGGGAGCCGCACCGATTTGGTCTGAACTTTAGTCTGAACAATTCAGCGCAAAACCGACCAAGCAATCGGCAGCAATCGCCAACGATAAAACGAAAAAGTCCACGATGAAACGCGATTTTCTGCGAATCATCGTGGACTTTTTGGTCGGAGTGACGGGATTCGAACCCACGGCCTCTTGGTCCCGAACCAAGCGCGCTACCATCTGCGCTACACCCCGATAAAAAAACCGCAGCAGCAGAGCTGCTGCGGTGTGGTTGGGGATGAGAGGATCGAACTCCCACGGGCGGAGTCAGAGTCCGCTGCACTACCATTATGCGAATCCCCAATAGGGTCTTGGGTCTGCGCCGCCGGCGCTGCCCTCAACGGTTATCTATTATAGCGGGCATGGCTGCGTTTGTCAACAACTTTTTTCAGGAATTTTGCAAATGTGTGAAAAAAGTTGTTCCCGCCGCTCTGCGCGGGATCGGGCGGATACGCCCGATCCCGGCGGGAGGGACGGCCGGGCGCGGCACCTGCGTTTTGATATTGACAAACCGGCAGGAATGGCGTAAATTTATGCTATGGAACGCGCTGTGCCGGGAAGGAAATCCCGCGTGCAGACGGAGAAAATCCGCCGCGCTCGGCCTGGCGGCCGGCTGCGGGCCGGTCCGGCCTGTAGCCGGCCGCTTTTGGGTGGCTGTGCCGCGGCAAAGGGGAGGCAATCACTATGAAAAAACGTGTCGGCATCCTGACTTCCGGCGGCGACTGCCCCGGCCTGAACGCCACCATCCGCGGCGCAGCCAAGGCGCTGTACCAGCGCATGGGCGACAAGGTGGAGATCGTCGGTGTACTCAACGGCTACGACGGCCTGATCAACGGCAACTACCGCGAGATGGACCCCAGCGAGTTTTCGGGCATCCTGACGGTGGGCGGCACCATCCTGGGCACCAAGCGCACCCCGTTCAAAAAGATGCGCGTCATCGAGGAGGACAACGTCGATAAGGTCAAGGCCATGAAAAAGACCTACAAGGAGGCCAAGCTGGACTGCCTGCTCTGCCTGGGCGGCAACGGCACCCACAAGACCGCCAACCTGCTCAGCCAGGAGGGGCTGAACATCATCGGCCTGCCCAAGACCATCGACAACGACATTTACGGCACCGATGTGACCTTCGGCTTCCACACCGCGGTGGACATCGCCACCGAGGTCATCGACCGCATCCACACCACCGCCGGCAGCCACAGCCGTGTGATGTGCATCGAGATCATGGGCAACAAGGCCGGCTGGCTGACACTGTATTCCGGCATTGCCGGCGGCGCCGACATCATCCTGATCCCGGAGCATCCCTACGACATCGAAAAGGTCGCCGCCGCGGTGGAAAAACGCGCCAAGGCGGGCAAGAACTTCTCGATCCTGGCGGTGGCCGAGGGCGCTTACTCGGTGGAGGAATCCAAGATGAAGCGCAAGGAATGGACGGCCAAGCGCGCCGAGGCCGGCTACACCACGGCCACCAACCGCATTGCCGCCCAGGTCGAGCAGATGACCGGCGCCGAGACCCGCATCTGCGTGCCCGGCCATATGCAGCGCGGCGGCTCGCCCTGCGCCTATGACCGGGTGCTGGCCACCCAGTTCGGCTCCTACGCGGCCGGGCTGGTGGCGGACGAGCATTACGGCGTCACGGTGGCCATGGTCAACCGCCATGTCACCTGCAATCCGCTGGTGGACGTTGCCGGCAAATCCCGCCTGGTGCCCGACGACTGCGATATGCTCAACGTCGCCCGCGCCATGGGCATCAGCCTGGGTTGAGACACAAAAGAAAAGTTTATGTTGCCCCCGCGCAGGATGCGGTTTCCACGCGGGGGCCTGTTTTTGGATGCAAGCCGATAACAGTGCTTGTCAGCGATAACGGTATCGCATGGATCGTATACCGACGTACAGCGTCGGCAAATGCGGGGGGGAAGTTCATGCTTTTTTCCAGTTTGGTGTTTTTGTGGATCTTTTTGCCGGTGGTGTTTCTGGGCTGCCGGCTGCTGCCGCTGCGGGGGCAGAATGCGTTGCTGCTTGCTGCCAGCCTGCTGTTTTACGGCTGGGGAGAGCCGGTCTATCTGTTTTTGATGCTGGCGTCCATCACGCTGAACTGGGCGGGCGGCCTGTTGATCGACCGGGCGGCAGGCGGCGGCCGCCGCGCCGCGCTGGCCGTGGTGGTGACGGCGAACCTTTTGCTGCTGGGATACTTTAAGTATTACGGCTTTGTGGCCGGTACGGTGGACGCTTTGTTCCGCAGCGAGGTTCTGCCCTTGCGGGAAATCGCGCTGCCCATCGGCATCAGCTTTTACACCTTCCAGGCTATGAGCTATGTTATCGACCTTTACCGCGGCCACTACCCGGTGCAGAAAAGCTGGTTCCGGCTGGCCCTGTACATCAGCTTTTTCCCGCAGCTTATCGCCGGGCCTATCGTTCAGTACGGCCAGATCGAGCAGCAGCTGGGCAGCAGGACCATGTATGCGCAGCAGACGGCCTACGGCATCAAGCGGTTCTGCTGGGGCCTGGGTAAAAAAGTGATCCTGGCCAACGCGTTTGCAGCCAAGGCGGACGAGATCTACGGTCTTGCCCCGGCCGAGGCATCCACCGCGCTGGCCTGGCTGGGCGCCGTCTACTACACGCTGCAAATTTATTACGACTTTTCCGGCTACTCGGACATGGCCATCGGCCTGGGCGAGATGTTCGGCTTCCATTTCCTGGAAAACTTCAACTACCCGTATCTGTCCGCCACCGTCACCGAGTTCTGGCGGCGCTGGCATATCTCGCTGTCCAGCTGGTTCCGGGATTACCTGTATATCCCGCTGGGCGGCAACCGCCGCGGTCAGGCGCGCACGCTGCGCAACCTGTTCATCGTCTTTCTGGTCACCGGCCTTTGGCACGGCGCCAGCTGGCAGTTTGTGGCCTGGGGGCTGTGGCACGGCGCGTTCCTGATCGTGGAGCGGCTGTTTTTGCGCAAAAAGCTGGAAAGCTGGCCCAAAGCCATCGGACATGGATATACCATGCTGGTGGTGGTGCTGGGCTGGGTGATTTTCCGCGCGCCGGGCCTGCGGGCCGGCCTTGGCTGGCTGAAAGCCATGGTGCTGCCCACGGCGGGCAGCGGCGCCTACCCGGCCCTGCGCTATGTGGACGGCCGCACGCTGATCTTGCTGGCGGCCGGTATTCTGCTGTGCGGCATTGCGCAGCGGCTGTGGCCGCGGCTGAAACAGGCGCTGTACACCCGCAGCGCGCCCGGCCCGCTGCAGGGGGCGGCGCTGCTGGTCTGCCTGTTTGGCTGCACCATGCTGCTGGTGTCCAGCACCTACAATCCGTTTATTTATTTCCGTTTTTGAGGGAGGCGGGGAATCGTGAAAGACCGCTCGACCTGGCGCGCCCGGCTGCTGACGGTGCTGTTTTTGGCGGTTTTACTGCTGCCGGCGCCGCTGTGGCTGCTTCTGGCGCCCTACATGGATGTGACCAACTACGAAAACCGCACGCTGGCCGCTTTCCCCACCGATGCGGATGTGGAATCCTGGCCCGCCGCGTTTGAGGAGTGGCTGGGCGACCATGCGCCGTTCCGCAACCAGTTCATGGCGCTGAACGGCCAGCTGAACTGGGCGGTGGGAACGCTGGATTCCGGCGACGTGCTGCTGGGCAAGGACCACTGGCTGTTTTTGAAGGACAGCGCGGACTCCACCAGCCTTTCGGACTACCAGGGGCTGACCGCCTACCCGGCGGAGGAACTGGAGACCTTTACCCAAACGCTGACGCAGCTGCGGGACCGGCTGGCGGCCCGCGGCACCAGCCTTGCCATTGTGATCGCCCCGGCCAAGGAGGGCGTTTACAGCCGGTACATGCCGGACACCGTCCCGGTGGTGTCCCGCCCCACGCGGGTGCAGACGCTGGCCGACACTTTGCAGCAGGCCGGCCTGCCGCTGGCCTGGCCGAAGCAGGCGCTGATCGACCGTGCCGCCGTGCAGCAGGTCTACTATAAATACGACACCCACTGGAACGAAGCCGGCGCTTACCTGGCCGTCACGCAGGTGGAGGCGCTGCTGGGCGTATCCATGCCGCCGCTGGAGGACTGCACGGTCACGGCCGACCTGCAGCAGACGGCGCCCACTGATTTGGCAAACGTCAGCGCGGTGTGGTCGGTCTGCCGGGACGACCCGTATTACAGCGTGGATGCGCCGCGGGCCGAACAGCTCAGCCGCACGCCGGACGGCTACCGCACCCGCTGGCAGGGCGCCGGGCAGCAAAGCCTGCTGATGCTGCGCGACAGCTTTGGCGAGGCGATGGCGCCGTTTTTGTGCGCCAACTACGGCGAGAGCGTGGTGCTGCACGGCAGCGCCGTGACGGTGGATACCTTTGACGAGGAGCTGACCGGCCTGCCCGACGTGGTGGTGCTGGAAGCTGCCGAGCGGTATGCAGAGAATCTGCTCTCGCAAAGCCGCCTTTTGCTGGCCTGGCTGGACCGACTGGAAACCGCATAAAACGACCCCGCTGGGGCACAGCGCCATGCCGTGCCCCGGCGGGATTTTTTGTGCCTGCCCGGCGGGCGTCAGGCAGGGAAGAGAAGCTGCAGGGCAAATACCAGCGCCACAGCGCAGACCAGCGCAGCCACCAGCGCGGCGGCGATGTTGCCGGCTTTGCTGCTGCCGTTTTCCCGCAGGAAGCGGCGAACCCCATCGCCCAGGAAGCCCAGGCCGATCAGTCCTGCCATGAAACACAGGCTGTACCAGAACTGCCGCGGGTCGCTGAACCATTCCTGATACAGGTATCTGCCGGCCAGGCACAAAGCGGCGGCCAGCCAGGCCAGCTCCAGCCGGCCCGCCGCCCGGTTGACCGGGCAGGGGCGGTTTTCCTCCACGGCCCGCCGGGCGGTCCGATACCAGCCCCAATAGTTGAGCAGCCAGATGCCCGGCAGCCCCAGGGCGCAGACGGCCAGCAGCACCGTGACGTCCGGGGCCGTCCGGTAGGAAACGGCCCAAATCGGCCACAGAAGCAGGGCAAGCGCCGCGCTGACGCCGAACACGACGCCCATGCCCGGCAGGCTGCCCTTTTTCATGGCGGCGTGGAGGTTCTGCAGACGCAGCCGTTCGTCGGTGATCAGCGGCACCGGGTCGGGCTGGTCGTTTGCATAGATCATCATATTGCCCCAGCCGCAGACCTTCTGCCAGCCGGCCGCCGCGCAAAGTTCGCTGAGGTCGGCTTCCTCGACGGTGGGCTCCGGGGCGTAGGCGGACAGGCCGGGCAGCCAGGTCACCGCATAGTGCACCGCGGCAGGCGCTGCCCGGCGGTAATGCCAGCAGGCATGGCCCGCATACTCCAGCCGCCAGCCTTTGGCCGCCATGCGGGTCAGGTGCCGTTCCACCGCTTTCCAGTTGCAGGGGCTGTACAGGTTCAAACTTGCTTTCCGGTCTTTCATGGGGCATCCTCCTTTGCAGTGTCTGGCGCGGATGCGGCGTCGGGGCCGAACACCTGCCGGTAGTCGCCGGCCAGGCGGCACAGGCGGCGGTATTCCTCGTCCAGCAGACGGCGGCCCTCGGCGGTCAGCTGGTAGACCCGCCGCCGGCCGGGGGCGTCCAGCTCCCGGATATACCGCCGGCTTAAAAATTCTTCCAGCAGATTGTACAGCGTCCCGGGACCGATGCTGACCCGTCCGCCGGTCATCCGCCGCACCTGCTGCATGATGTCGGCCCCGCAGCAGGGGGAACGCAGACAGAGCAGGGTATAGAACATCGGTTCGGTCAGGGTGCCGAATTTCTCCCGCGGCATGGCATCACGCTCCTTTCGCTGCCCGGCGGGCAGGGCATGCTTATATCGAACATCGATATTTCTTTATCTATACTATATCATCGAATATCGATATTGTCAATGCACTGCGGCGTTTCGGGACGGGGAAGGGCCTGCAAATTTGTAAAATTTGCCCGCAGCGGCGCAAAGCCTGCCCGGCCTGTTGACAAACGTGCAAATTGGTGGTATGGTTAGTTACAGAAGTAATGAACCAATAAACGGGGACGCCCGCCGGGTTCGGCGCTTCCGGGGCTGTGCACGGTCCCGACGGTTATCGGAAACTCAAACGGGAAGGAGGCGCCGCCCTTGAAAGGGATGCTCAACGACCAGGCCCTGATCTACCAGCAGATCGCGCAGCTGCTGGAGGACGGCATCCTGCGCGGAGAATACGCCGAGGACAGCCAGGTGCCCAGCACCAACGAGCTGGCCCGTGCCTTCAACATCAACCCGGCCACGGCGGCCAAGGGCATCAACCGCCTGGTGGACGAGGGGCTTTTGTACAAGCGGCGGGGCATTGGCATGTTTGTGGCCCCCGGCGCATTAGAAAAGCTGCGCACCCAGCGCCGCCAGGCCTTTGCCCGGCAGCAGGTCCGCGCCCTGGTGCGCGAGGCCAAACGCCTGGACATCACACAGGAGCAGCTGCTCAAGCTTGTGGCCGACGAGGCCGGCAAGGAGGAATTGTTATGACCGACCGTACCATACAGGGGCAGGGCCGTGCGCTCTGCGCCAAAGGCTTGAAGAAAAACTACGGCAGCCAGCAGGTGCTGCGGGATTTGGACCTGTCCATCGAGCCGGGGCACATCTACGGCCTGATCGGCCGCAACGGCGCGGGCAAGACCACCCTTTTAAGCATCCTGACCGGCCAGAACACCAAAAACGGCGGCGAAGTCACCTACGGCGGCGAGCCGGTGTGGGAGAATCCCCGCGCCCTGGGCGACCTGTGCTTTGCACGGGAGCTGAACCCCTCCAGCGAGGTGGCCGCCCTGAAGGTGGAGGAGTACCTGCTGGCGGCAAAACTGTTCTGCCCGCGGTGGGACGCCGCCTACGCCGGCACGCTGCTGAAAAAGTTCGGCCTTGACACCAAAAAGCGCATCAACAAGCTGAGCAAGGGCCAGATGAGCATGGTGACCATCACGGCGGCGCTGGCTTCCCGCGCGCCGGTGACCATCCTGGACGAACCGGCCGCCGGGCTGGACGTGGTGATGCGGGAGCGGTTTTACCGCCTGCTGCTGGACGATTACGCCGAGACCGGCCGCACCTTTGTCATCTCCACCCATATCATCGAGGAGGCGGCCGGCGTGTTCGAGCGGGTCATTGTGCTGGACGAGGGGCGCATCATCGCCGACGCCCCCACCGAGGAGCTGGTGGACCGGTTCCGCTATGTGTCCGGCAGCGCGGCGGCGGTGGACAAAGCCCTGGCAGACGGCCCCGCGCCGCTGCAGGTGCAGATGGTGGGCGCCCACAAGATCGCGGCCATCCAGGGGGACGGCGCGCTGTTTGAACGGCTGGCCGCCGACCCGGACCTGACGCTGGAGGGCATGAGCCTGCAGAACGTGTTTGTGGCCCTGTGCGGCCACGGCGACGAGGAGGGGTGATCCCATGCTGAAAATGCTGGTGCTTTACCGGCGGCTGCTTTTGGGCGCGCTGACCACCATGGCGGTCTATGTGGCCATTGTGGTCGCCGGCGTATGGCTGACCGACCTCAGCCTGTTTGAGACCTATGTGTTTGCCACGCCCCTTTTGTCCATGGCGCTGCCGGCCATGTTCGGCGGCGGCAGCATGACCAACCTGGCGCTCAGCTTCGGCGCGCCGCGCAGGCTGTGCTTTTGGGGCTGGCAGCTGACCTCGCTGCTGATCGCGGTACTTTGCCTGGCCATGACCTGGCTGACCTTTGCCCTGGCGGACGGCAAAATGGTGGAAAGAAATTCGATCGCCTGGGACTGGGGCGGCATGTCGCTGCTGTTTGCGGGCTGCGTGTTTGCGCTGCAGGGCAGCATCCTGTCCCAGACGATGGAGAAGGACTGGCGGCGCTCGCTGATCGTGACCGCGGCCTGGATGCTGAGCTTTGTGCTTTTGATGGCGGTGCAGGTCTGTATTCTGCTGGACGACGAGCCGCTGTTTGACGTGCTGCGGCCGGTCAGCATCGCAAACCCGGTCTGGCTGGCGGTCAGCGGCGGATTTCTGGCGGCGGCCCTGGCGCTGGGCGTTATCGCCCGCATCCGATTTGCAAAAGTGGTGGTGAGTTTATGAAAGAGAAAACTGCGGCCCTGTCGTTTGGGCAGTTCTTTGCCCGGTGGATGCGCCTGCGCCGGGACGACATGCTGGCCATGCTGCTGTTCCCGGCGGGGTTCTGGCTGCTGATCCTGGCGGTCGTGCTGGTTGCCGCCGCCGTTGAGGGCGAACCCTTTGACGCCAGCGCCTTTGCCATCCCCACCGCCATGGCGCTGGTGGGCGGCGTTTTTGCCGGGTTTATCACGGGCATGGGCAGCGCGGGCGTCTGCTTTACGCTGACGGTCTGCTGGGGGCATTCCCGGCGGCAGGGCGTGGCCTCGCTGTGGCTGGGCGGCATTTTGTACAGCGCCGCCAACCTGCTGCTGGCGGTCCTTTTGCAGCGGGCGGGGATGCTGATCTGCCTGGCGGCGGGGGTGCAAAGCGGCTTTGACCTGCTGCCCCTTGTCCCGCCGGTGCTGTGGCTGCTCCTGCTGGTTGCCCCCACGGCGGGGGCTGTCCTGGTCAAAGCGTCGCTGCGGCGGTTCGGGCCAAAGGCCGGCAGCTGGCTGTACCTGATCTTTATGGTGGCCTGCATCGGCATCCCCAACCTGGACAATGTGGCGGGCGTCGATCTGCGCCCGGCGCTGTTTGCCCTGCTGGGCGTGGCGCTGGCCGCAGCGGCGGTGGAAAGCAGCATCTGGCTGCTGCGCGCCCCGGTGGGCGGCGACTGACGCCGGCCGGCGTCTGCGCCGGAAACCTCCCCTTTGCGGCAGGCGGAACGGACGGGTAAGGGACATCTGCGGGAATTTGTGCCAAAACAGCCCGCACGGCCCCAAACGCGCATTGACTTGCCGGCCCCGGCGTGATACCATTGCCGTATTACCTGCCGGGCGGACCCTGAACCGGCGGTGACCTGCGCGGGCTGCCCTGCCGCCCGCCGCAAAGGGGAAAGGAGAAATTATGCAGTACGAACTTGGCTGGCTGTTTTTTATCTACTCGTTTTTGGGCTGGCTGCTGGAGGTGCTGTTTGTCGCCATCCGGCGGCGCCGGTATGTGGACCGAGGCGTGCTGAACAGCCCGCTGTGCATCGTCTACGGCTTTGCCGGCGTCATCATTGCGGTGACCATGCCGGACATCCGGGAAAGCACCTTCTTCCTGTTTCTGTTCAGCGCCCTGTACGCCACGGTCATTGAATGGATCGCCGGGCATATTCTGGAGCGCGCCACCGACACCCGCTGGTGGGACTATTCGCACCTGCCAATGAACCTGGACGGCTACGTGGCGCTGCCGGTGTCGGTGCTGTGGGGCATTTTGGGCGTTGTGGTGGTCAAGTGGGGCAACCCGCTGCTGCTGGACCTGATCCGCATGATCCCCCAGCCGGCGGGCGTGATCATCCTGGGCGTGCTGTTTGTCCTGCTGGCGGTGGACGCCGTTGACACGGTGCTGACGCTGGCCGGCCTGCAGAACCGCCTGCCCCAGGTGGAAGCGGTGGGCAACCGCATGGCTGCCCTGACGCTGAAAATGGGCCTGTGGCTTTTGGGCCGCACCGAGCGCCGTATGGTCAAGGCCAACCCCCAGGCCAGCTTTACCCGCGCCAAAAAGGCAAAACCCACGGTGTTTGCCCAGGGCTGCGGCTTTTACAAGATCGTCATGCTGTTTTTTATCGGCTCCTTTTTGGGCGATATTGCCGAGACCATCTTCTGCCGCATCACCGCCGGTTACTGGATGAGCCGTTCCAGCGTGGTGTGGGGGCCGTTCTCCATCGTGTGGGGCCTGGCGCTGGCGCTGGCCACGCTGCTTTTGTATCGCTACAAGGACCGCTCCTCCACCTTCCTGTTTTTGGTGGGCACGCTGTTGGGCGGCGCCTACGAGTATCTGTGCAGCGTCTTTACCGAGATCGTGTTCGGCACGGTGTTCTGGGATTACAGCGCCATCCCCTTCAACCTGGCGGGGCGCGTCAACCTGCTGTACTGCTTCTTCTGGGGCATTGCGGCGGTGGTGTGGTTCCGGGTGTGCTACCCGGCGCTTTCCCGCTGGATCGAGAAGATCCCCATCCGGCCCGGCAAGATCATCACCTGGTGCCTGATCGTGTTCATGTCGGTCAATGTGGTGGTCAGCTCGGCCGCGCTGTCCCGCTACACGGCCCGCGCCAACGGTACGCCGCCCGCCAGCCAGTGGGAGGTCTATCTGGACGAGCACTTTGACGACGAGCGCATGTACGCCATCTACCCCAAAGCCGTCCATACTGAGCAGCCGCAGGCCCCGGCGGAAGGCTGACGGGGTGCGGCCCCAAACAAGAAAACGGAAAAGCCGTGCGTCCAAAGACGCACGGCTTTTCCGCTGCTGAAAGAAGGCTGTATGAAGAAAAGGAGATGGCAGGTTTACAGGTTGGTATAGCCCATCAGGTAGTGATCCACCGCGGCGGCGGCCTCGCGGCCCTCCCGCAGGGCCCAGACCACCAGGCTCTGTCCGCGGCGCATATCGCCGCAGGCAAACACGCCGGGGACATTGGTCTGGTACATGGCGTCGGCCACGCAGCCGCGGGCGGTGCGCTCCACGCCGAAAGCCTCGGCCACGTAGCTTTCGCAGCCGGTAAAGCCGGCGGCGATCAGCGCCAGCTCGCACTCGACATCGAACTCCTCGCCGGTGGGCACCATGGCGCGGCGGCCGGTGGCTTCGTCCACCACCTTGCTCTCCAGCCTGCTGATGCGCGCGCCGCACAGCCGGCCGGCCTCGTCTTTGTAAAACTCCTTGACGGTGGTCTGATACAGGCGCGGGTCGCTGCCGAACACGGCGATGGCCTCCTGCTGGCCGTAGTCGGTCTTGAGCACGCGGGGCCATTCCGGCCAGTCGTTGCCGGGGGCGCGCTGTGCCGGCGGGCAGGGCATCATTTCCAGCTGCACCACGCCGGTGCAGCCCTGGCGGATGGCGGTGCCCACGCAGTCGTTGCCGGTGTCGCCGCCGCCGATGACCAGTACCTTTTTGCCCTGGGCAGAGATGGCCTTTCCGTCGGCAAAGTTCGAGTCCAGCAGGCTTTTGGTCACGCTGGTCAGGTAATCCACGGCGTAGTGGATGCCCGCCGCGTCCCGGCCGGGGGCGTCGATGTCCCGCGCCTGCTTGGCGCCGCAGCACAGCACCACCGCGTCGTAATTGTCCACCAGTTCGCCGGCGGGCAGGCTGCCGCCCACGTCGGCGTTGGTGTGGAAGGCGACGCCCTCCTGTTCCATCCGCTCCACCCGGCGGTCGATGACCTGTTTTTCCAGCTTCATGTTGGGGATGCCGTACATCAAAAGGCCCCCCACCCGGTCATCCCGCTCGTACACCGTCACGGTGTGGCCGCGCAGGTTCAAAAGGTCCGCCGCGGCCAGGCCGGCGGGGCCGGCGCCCACCACCGCCACCCGCTTGCCGGTGCGGTTGACCGGCGGCGCGGGTTCCAGCAGGCCGGCGCGGTAGCCGTACTCGATGATGGCGTGCTCGTTCTCCTTGACGGTGACAGGGTCGCCGGTGGTCAAGCCGCAGGTGCAGGCGGCCTCGCACAAAGCGGGGCAGACCCGGCCGGTAAATTCCGGAAAGCGGTTGGTGGCCATCAGCCGCTGCAGCGCCAGCTCCCACCGGCCCTGGTAGACCAGGTCGTTCCATTCCGGGATCAGGTTGTTCAGCGGGCAGCCGCTGGCCATGCCGCCGATCATCATGCCGCTTTGGCAGAAGGGCACGCCGCAGTCCATGCAGCGGGCGCCCTGCAGCTGCTGCTCGTCCCGGTGCAGCGGGACGTGGAACTCGTTAAAATTGGCGATGCGCTCCTTGGGCGGCAGCTCGGTGCTGGTCTGCCGCGCAACTTTCATAAAGCCTGTGGGGTTTCCCATGATCTTCTGCCTCCCTTACTGTGCGTTTTTCATGGCGTAAAATGCTTCGATCTGGGCCTGCTCGCTGTCCTGGCCCTTTTCCTCCATCTTGGCGATCAGCCGCAGCATGCGGTCGTAATCGTGGGGCAGGACCTTTTTGAACTTGGGCAGATACTCGCTGAAATTATCGAGGATCTCTCTGCCGCGGGCGGAGCCGGTCAGCTCCACATGCTCGCGGATCAGCTCTTTCAAAAGCGACACGTCGTACTTGTGCTCCACCGGTTCCAGGCTGACCATGTCCTTGTTGACCCGCTGGTAGAAATCCCAGTCCTCGTCCAGCACGTAGGCGATGCCGCCGCTCATGCCGGCGGCAAAGTTTTTGCCGGTCTTGCCCAGCACCACCACGGTGCCGCCGGTCATATACTCGCAGCCGTGGTCGCCCACGCCCTCCACCACGGCGGTGGCGCCGGAGTTGCGCACGCAGAACCGCTCGCCGGCCACGCCGTTGATGAAGGCTTTGCCCTCGGTGGCGCCGTACAGCGCCACGTTGCCGATGACGATGTTGTCGCTGGCCTTGTAGGCCGCGTCGGCGGGCGGGTAGACGATCAGCTTGCCGCCGGACAGGCCCTTGCCCAGATAATCGTTGGAATCGCCGATCAGCTCCAACGTCAGGCCGGCGGGGATAAACGCGCCGAAACTCTGGCCGCCGTAGCCGCGGCAGGTGACGTGGAAGGTATCCTCCGGCAGGGTGTTGCCGAACTTGCGGGTGATCTCGCTGCCAAAAATCGTGCCGAAGGCGCGGTCGGTGTTGCCCACCTCCAGCTCCACCCGCATGGGCTTGGGTTCCGCCATGTCGAAGCTCTTCTTGAACTTCTTCATCAGCACCCGCATGTCGGGGGTCTTTTCTAGATTGAAGTTGTACACGTCCTTGGGATCAAAGTGGACGTTGCTGTTGTCGATCAGCGGGTTGGAGAGCAGGGCGCTCAGATCCAGCTCACTGGCGCGGCTGCCGGCGGGTTCCGGCTTGACGCGCAGCAGGTCGGTGCGGCCCACCAGCTCCTCGACGGTGCGCACGCCCAGGCGGGCCATATACTCCCGCAGCTCCTGGGCCATAAAGCGCATAAAGTTCATCACGTACTCCGGCTTGCCCTTGAACCGCTTGCGCAGCTCCGGGTTCTGGGTGCAGATGCCCATGGGGCAGGTGTCCAGGTTGCAGACGCGCATCATCACGCAGCCCATGGCCACCAGCGGCCCGGTGCCGAAGCCGAACTCCTCGGCGCCCAGCATGGCGGCGATGGCCACGTCGCGGCCGCTCATCAGCTTGCTGTCCGCCTCGATGCGCACGCGGCTGCGCAGGCCGTTGAGGATCAGGCTCTGGTGCGCCTCGGCAATGCCCAGCTCCCAGGGCAGGCCGGCGTTGTGGATGGAGTTGCGGGGCGCCGCGCCGGTGCCGCCGTCAAAGCCGGAGATCAAAATGACCTCGGCGCCCGCCTTGGCCACGCCGGCGGCGATGGTGCCCACGCCGGCCTCGCTGACCAGCTTGACGTTGATGGCGGCCTGGCGGTTGGAGCATTTCAGGTCATAGATCAGCTGGGCCAGGTCCTCGATGGAGTAGATGTCGTGGTGGGGCGGGGGAGAGATCAGCCCCACGCCGGTGGTGGAGTGGCGGGTCTTGGCCACCCAGGGGTAGACCTTGGCGCCGGGCAGCTGGCCGCCCTCGCCGGGCTTGGCGCCCTGGGCCATCTTGATCTGGATCTCCCGGGCGCTGACCAGGTACTTGCTGGTCACGCCGAAGCGGGCGGACGCCACCTGCTTGATGGCAGAATTGCTCTCGGTGCCAAAGCGTTCCTCCGGCTCGCCGCCCTCGCCGGTGTTGGACTTGCCGCCCAGCCGGTTCATGGCAACGGCCATGCACTCGTGGGCCTCGTCGGACAAAGCGCCGTAGCTCATCGCCGCAGTCTTGAACCGCCTGACGATGCTGTCCACGCTCTCCACCTCGTCGATGGGCACGCCCTCGTCGGGGTAGTGGAACTCCAGCAGGCTGCGCAGGTGCATCTCGTCGTCGCCGGTGCGGGCGATGGCGTCGGTGTACTGCTTGAACTTTGCGTAATCGCCGGTCCAGCAGGCCTGCTGCAGCAGGTGGATGGTCAGCGGGTTGTACAGGTGCTGCTCGGCGTCGGGGCCGCTGCGCAGCTTGTGGGCGCCCAGGCTGGGCAGGGCGGTGTTGGTGCCCAGGCCCAGCGGGTCGAAAGCCTTCTGGTGGCGGGACTCGATGTCGGCCTGGATGTCCGCCAGCGTGATGCCGCCCACGCGGCAGGTGGTGTTGGTAAAGTATTTGTCCACCACCTCGCGGCTGATGCCCAGCGCCTCGAAGATCTGGCTGCCCTGGTAGGACTGGATGGTGGAAATGCCCATCTTGCTGGCGATCTTGACGATGCCGGCCAGGATGGCGTGGTCGTAGTCGTCCACGGCGGCATAGTAGTCTTTGTCCAGCAGCCCTTCGTCGATCAGCCGGCCGATGGTCTCCTGCGCCAGATAGGGGTTGATGGCGCAGGCACCGTAGCCCAGCAGCGTGGCAAAGTCGTGCACCAGGCGGGGCTCGCCGCTTTCCAAAATCAGCGCCATGGCGGTGCGCTTTTTGGTGCGCACCAGGTACTTGGACACCGCGCCCACCGCCAGCAGGCTGGGGATGGCCACGTGGTACTCGTCGATCTCCCGGTCGGAGAGGATCAGGATGTTGGCGCCGTCGCGGTAGGCGCGGTCCACGTCCACAAACAGCCGCTCGATGGCCTGGTCCAGCTCGGTGTTTTTGTAGTAGCAGATGGAGACGGTCTCCACCTTGAAGCCGGGGACCTTCATGGCCTTGATCTTCAAAAGATCGGTCTCGGTCAGGATGGGGTTGTTGATCTTGAGCACTTTGCAGTTTTCGCTGTCCTCCTCCAGCAGGTTGCCCTGGGCGCCCACGTAGACGGTGGTGGAGGTGATGACCTTCTCCCGCAATGCGTCGATGGGCGGGTTGGTCACCTGGGCGAACATCTGCTGGAAATAGTTGAACAGCGGCGGATGGGTGTGGCTCAGCACCGCCAGCGGGGTGTCGCTGCCCATGGCGCCGGCAGGCTCGCCGCCGGTTTTGGCCATGGGCAGGATCATGGTGGTCACGTCCTCGTACTGGTAGCCGAAAGCCTTTTGCAGGCGGACCAGCTCCTCCGGGGTATGGCCGGGGACCTTCCGGTTGGGGATCTTCAGGCTGGCCAGGTCCACCAGGTTGCGGTCCAGCCACTCGCCGTAGGGCTGGCGGCCGGCATAGTCGGCTTTCAGCCGGTCGTCGTCCACCAGTTCGCCCCGGACGGTGTCCACCAGCAGCATCTTGCCGGGGCGCAGGCGGTCCTTGCAGACGATCTCGCTGGCGGGGATGTCCAGCACGCCCACCTCGCTGGAAAGGATCAGCCGGCCGTCTTTGGTGATGTAGTACCGGCTGGGGCGCAGGCCGTTGCGGTCCAGCACCGCGCCCATCACGTCGCCGTCCGAAAACAGGATGGACGCCGGGCCGTCCCACGGCTCCAGCATGGTGGCGTAATACTGGTAAAACGCCTTCTTTTTGGGGTCCATGCTCTGGTTGTTGGACCAGGGCTCCGGGATGGTGACCATCACGGCCAGGGGCAGGTCCATGCCGTTCATCACCAAAAACTCCAGCGTGTTGTCCAGCATGGCCGAGTCGCTGCCGCCCTGGTTGACGATGGGCAGGATCTTGCCCATGTCGTCCTTCAGGTATTTGCTGGCGATGGTCTCCTCGCGGGCCAGCATGGTGTCCACGTTGCCGCGGATGGTGTTGATCTCGCCGTTGTGCAGGATAAAGCGGTTGGGGTGGGCGCGGTTCCAGCTGGGCGAGGTGTTGGTGGAAAACCGGCTGTGCACCATGCCGATGGCGCTCTCGTAGTCGGTGTCCTGCAGGTCGGGGTAGAACAGCCGCAGCTCCTTGACCAGGAACATGCCCTTGTAGACGATGGTGCGGCTGGACAGGCTGCAGACGTAGGTCTCGCGGCTGCTCTGCTCAAACACGCGGCGCACCACGTACAGGCGGCGGTCAAAGTCGATGCCGGGGCTCATGCGGGCGGGTTTTGCCACAAAGCCCTGCCAGATGCTGGGCATGCAGTCCCGCGCCTTGCTGCCCAAAATTTCCGGGCAGGTGGGCACCTGCCGCCAGCCCAGAAAGCGCAGACCCTCTTTCTGGCAGACGATCTCAAACAGCTTTTTTGCCTGGTTGCGCTGCAGTTCGTCCTGCGGGAAAAAGAACATGCCCACGCCGTATTCCCGCTCTCCGCCCAGGGCGATGCCCAGCCCGGCGGCCGCTTTCTGGAAGAACTTGTCGCTGATCTGCAAAAGGATGCCCACGCCGTCGCCGGTCTTGCCCTCGGCGTCCTTGCCGGCGCGGTGCTCCAGATGCTCCACGATCTGCAAAGCGTCGTCCAGCGTCTGGTGGCTCTTGCGGCCCTTGATGTCCACCACCGCGCCGATGCCGCAGTTGTCGTGCTCAAATTTCGGGTCGTACAACCCGGCGGGGGCCGTGCGCTCGGTAAATCGTTCCATACTCTCCCGGTCTCCTTCCTGTCTCAACGCCAGTATGGGCGCAGCGCCATACCGTTGGGATACAACAAAAAGGCGTCCCGCTGATGGGCGCAGTGACCCAAACAGCGGAACGCCTTTGTCCGTACCTGTACTATACCATACGGGATGGCGTTTGACAAGAGAGAAACAAAAGATAGCAAAGAAATTAACCAAAAAAACGGAATAACAGCTCGAAATACGGATGTAAACTTAATATTATTTCGTGAGCGCGGTTTCCCGGTCGTTCTGCGCCCGCAGCTCGGCCAGGATGCCGGCCAGCAGTTCCTCCTGGGTGGGACCTTTGGGGGCGGCGGGGGCCTCTTCCTTTTTGGGCCGGCCCAGCGCCATCAGGCGGTTCATGGCCTTGACGATGCAGAACAGCACGAACGCCATGATGACAAAGTTGAGGACCGCCGAGATAAACGCGCCCAGGCGCAGCGGGTCGGCGCCGTTGGGCAGCGGCAGCACCACATTGCTGAAATCGGTGCTGAAGGCGATGCCCAGCAGCGGGTTGAGGATGTCGTTGGTCAGCGAGGTGACGATGCTCTGGAACGCCGCGCCGATGATGACGCCGACGGCCAGGTCCATCACATTGCCCTTGAGGGCGAAGGCTTTGAATTCATGGAGGAACTTTTTCATTCTGTACACACCTTTCTGAAAAATGGCGGCTGCGGGGGGACAAAGTGCAAGGGCGGACCGAGGGCGGACAAAAAAACGGCCAGGCGGCCCTGCGGGTCGCCTGACCGGTTTGTGCGTGCTGCGTGCTGCGGGACCGTTACTGCTTCAGCAGCTTGGCCACCGCCTGGGCGGCGCCGTCCAGATAGTCGCCGGCAAAGGTCTCGATCATGCCGGCGTCGGCCTCCTTGGCCAGCTCCGGGTCGATGGGCATCTTGGCCAGCACCGGCAGGCCGTACTTGGCGCCGGTCTCGTCTACATGGCTGTCGCCAAAGACCTGGATGTGCCGGCCGCAGTCGGGGCAGACGGCGTAGCTCATGTTTTCGACGATGCCCAGCGTGGGCACGTGCATCATCTGGGCCATCTGCACGGCCTTGCCCACGATCATGCCCACCAGCTCCTGCGGGCTGGACACGATGATGATGCCGTCCACCGGCAGGGTCTGGAACACGGTCAGCGGCACGTCGCCGGTTCCCGGAGGCATGTCCACGAACAGGAAATCCACATCCTGCCAGATCACGTCCTGCCAGAACTGCTTGACTGCGCCGGCAATGACCGGGCCGCGCCAGACCACGGGGGCTTCCTCGTCGTCCAGCAGCAGGTTGATGCTCATAATGTCGATGCCCACCCGGCTCTTGACGGGCAGGATGCCGTCCTCGGTGCCGCGGGCCGGGCCGTGCACGCCGAACAGCTTGGGGATGGACGGGCCGGTGATGTCGGCGTCCAGGATGCCCACCTTGTAGCCCAGGCGACGCATCGAGACGGCCAGCATGGCGCTGGTCATGCTTTTGCCCACGCCGCCCTTGCCGGACACCACGCCGATGACCTTTTTGATATGGCTTTTGGCGTGGGGCGGCTCGTGCTGGGGGGCGCGGCTTTCACAGTTGGCGCTGCAGTTGGAGCAGTCGTGGTTGCAGGCTTCACTCATGGGGAAAAACTCCTTTGATCTCCGGATTGAAATACGGGCCGGCTGCATCTGCCTGCCCGGCGGCCGCGCACAGCGGGCGCAGCCCAAAACCGCGGCCGGCGCCCGGCCGGCCACAACAATATAGTGTAGCGCATTTGCGGGGGGATTGCAAGTGCAGGGGCTTCGCAAAAGCGCACAGCTGCGTCAAAGCGGCAGCGCGCCCACCACGGTGCGGATAAAGTCCTGGAACACCGGGCCGCGCTGGTTGGCGATCTCGATGACCTCGTCGCCGGAAAGCCGCTTGCCCGCCATGCCGGCGGCCATGTTGGTGATCAGGCTGACGCCCAGCACCGGCAGCCCGCAGTGGGAAGCCGCGATGGCCTCCGGCACGGTGCTCATGCCCACTGCGTCGGCGCCCAGCGTGCGGAAAGCACGGATCTCGGCCGGGGTCTCAAAGCTGGGGCCCATGTAACCAAGGTAGACGCCCTCCCGCAGCGTGATGCCCTGCTGCGCCGCCACCTGGCGGGCGGTCTGCTGAAATTCCGGGGTATAGACGTGGGTCATATCGCAGAAGCGGGGACCGATGGCGTCTTCGTTTTCGCCCCGCAGCGGGTTTGCGCCCATAAAGTTGATGTGGTCGGTGATGAGCATAAAGTCGCCCACCGAGAAATCCCAGTTGACGCCGCCGGCCGCGTTGGTCAGCACCAGCGCCCTGCAGCCCAGGGCTTTCAGCACCCGCACCGGCAGCGCGATGGCCGCTATGTCGTGGCCCTCGTAATAATGGAAGCGCCCCTGCATGCACAGCACCATGCGGCCGCTGAGCCGGCCGAACACAAACCGGCCCGCGTGGCCCGGCGCGGTGGAGACAGGGAAGTGGGGGATCTGGCCGTAGGGAATGTACACCGGGTCTTCGATCCGGTCGGCCAGGCCGCCCAGGCCGGAGCCCAGCACCAGCGCCAGGTCGGGCCGGGCGGGCAGCCGGGCGCGCAGATACTCGGCGGCTTCGCTGACCGCCCGGGAAAGATTGGTGGACATGCTGCATCGCTCCTTGCTGTTTTATCGTTGAATTTATGAAAGAGATCGGCCGGCGCAGAAAAGCGCCGGAAAAACGGTCACGTCCGCTCGGCTTTCCGCCATTTCAGGTTCAGCGCCTTGATGTGGTTGCGGCAGGCGGCGGGGTCCTCCTCCGTCAGCGCGGCGTCGGCCCAGAACACCGTCTCGTCCCGCACCAGCAGGCAGGCTTCCAAAAGCTCCCGGCTGCGGTTTTCGCCGGCCGGCTCCAGGTGCAGGGCAAGGGTGCCCTCAAAGCACAGGTCGAGGGTGCCGTACCAGCCGGGGTTGTCAAACCGAACCGTCAGCTGGCGGACGCCGTAGCGTTCCTTATAAAACAGGCGGTCCAGCGTGGCGTCGTGGAAGCCGGCAAACTGCCGCATCAGGCTGTCGGCGTCGGCCTGGGTGCAAACATAGCTCCACAGCGCCTCATCGGCGGGGCGGCGCAGCGGGATGGCGGTCTTTTCCCGCGGGACAAAGCCGGTGCGCAGCAGCGCCTGCAAAAACGCCGTGTCTGCAACTACCTCCGGCCAGCCGCGCAGGCTGTTCACCGGCGCGGCGCCGTGTTCGCGGGTGGGGGCGGCTTTCAGCAGGGCCAGCGCGTCAGCGGAGCCGTCCACCCAGCCGGCGCGGTCGGACTGGATGGCCTCGTACTGGGGGGCCATGCTGCCGGGGGCCAGGTGGTACAGCAGCACAAAGCTGTCCAGGCCCGGATGGTACAGCACCGCCTGCTCAAAGCAGCCGCTGTCCACAAGGGCATAGACCATGGATTTGTAGTATTGCTTGGTATGCGGGTCGAACGCGCGGACGAACATGGGAAAAAGGACCTCTGTACAGTGTAGTTGAAAAAATGGCGCGTAAACGTCAAAAATCGCGATGGGGCGTGCGAGTTGGCGCAGCCCTGCCCGCCGCTGCGCGCCGAGACTTTGTTATTGTAGCACACCAGACCCCGCACGGCAAGGCATAATCCGACCGGCTGCGCCGTACAATGCCCTGGAGACCTGCGCCGTTTTGGCGCGGGTGCCGGAGCTTTCCCGCAGGCGCGGCAGAAAGCGGACAGAAGGGGGCGATGCCATGCAGATCCGTGTCTATCTGAAAAACGCGGCCATCCTGACGGTGTCCGGCCTGGTGCTGCGGGTGCTGGGCATGGGGTTCCGGGTGTTTGTGGCCGCCCGCATCGGCAGCGAGGGGATGGGGCTGTACCAGCTGATTTTGTCGGTGTACACGGTGTTTGTCTCGCTGGCCACGGCGGGCATGAACGTGGCCGCCACCCGCCTGGCCGCCCAAAGCCTGGCGCGGGGGCGCAGCATGGCGCGCACGGTGCGGCGGCTGGTGCTGGCGGCCGGCCTGCTGGGCCTGCTTGCCATGGGCTTGCAGCTTATTTTGGCCGAGCCGCTGGCCCGTTATGTGCTGCACGACGTGCGCGGCGCGCTGAGCTTGCAGATCCTGGCGCCCAGCCTGCCGGTGATGGCGGTGGCGGGCGCGCTGCGGGGGTGTTTTCTGGCCCGGCGGCGGGTGGAGCCCAACGCGGTGGCCCAGCTGGTGGAGCAGCTGGTGCGCATGGGTGTGGTCTGGCTGGCGCTGCGCCGGGTGGAAGGCTGGGGCGCCGGGTACGCCTGCGCTGCCGTGCTGGCGGGCAACACCGTAAGCGAGGCGGTCTCCTGCCTGCTGATGGTGCTGTTTGCCCGGCGGGACGCGGGGCTGCGCAGCCGGGGGACCGGGCGGGAGGCAAAGCAGCCGCCCTTTACCCGGCGGGAGCTGGCGGGCATCGTGCTGCCGGTGGAGGGCAGCCGCATCCTGGCCAGCGTGCTGCAGGCCGCCGAGGCCAGCCTGATCCCGCTGTGCCTGGCGCTGTATCTGGGCGACCGGGCCGCGGCGGTGTCCCAGTACGGCGCGCTGAAAGGCATGGCGCTGCCGCTTTTGTTTTTCCCGTTTTCCATTCTGTCGGCGCTGTCCAGCCTGCTGATGCCGGAGATCACCCGCGCCCACGCCCGGCGGGACCGGGCCGGAGCCGCCCGGCTGATCGACGCCACGCTGCGGGCGGCGGGGCTGTTTTCGATGCTGGCGGGGTGCTGCTTTGTGCTGTTTGGGCGGCAGGCTGCGCTGCTTTTGTACGGCGACGCCCAGGTGGGCGGGTACATCCAGGTGTTGGGCCTGGTGGCGCCGTTCATGTACCTGGAAAGCATGGTGGACGGCATGCTGAAGGGCCTGGGCCAGCAGCTGGCCACCTTCCGCTATTCGCTGCTGGACTCGGCGCTGCGCATTTTGTGCATCGCGGCGTTGCTGCCCCGGTTCGGGATCGGGGCGTTTTTGGGCATCATGGCGGCGTCCAACCTGCTGACCTTTGGCCTGAACACCGCCCGGCTGCTGCGCTGCGCGGGGCTGCGCCCCGCCTGGGGCGCCTGGCTGGGGCGGCCGGCCGCCTTTGCTTTGGCCGCGGGCGCAGCGGGGTGCGCGGTGCGGGCGTTGCCCGGCATAGCGGGCAATGCCCTGCCGGAACTGCTGGCCTGCGGCGCCGCAGTGTGCGGGGTCTATCTGGCGCTGGCGGCACTGTTCGGCGGGGCGGGGGAGCTGCGCCGGCTGCGGGGCAGCGGGCGCAGCCCCGCCCCGATGTAAAGCCTTCCGGCCGTATTGACAAACCGCGCGCCCGCGCTATAATAAAAGCGATGAATCAATTGACGTGTCAATGATTGACATGTCAACCGAAAGGGGCGCGGCGGTTTGGAACGCAGATTCCATATGCTTTTATACCGGGCTTTCCATGCCCACCGCAGCATCATGCGGCCGCAGGGTGCGGCGCTGGGGCTGGGCACCGGGCAGCCCAAACTGATCGACTACCTGGCCCGCAGCGGCCCCTGCAGCCAGAAGCAGCTGGCCGACTATTTCGAGATCGACCCGGCCGCCGTCTGCCGCATGCTGGACGCGCTGGAAAAGGGAGGCTTTGTCACCCGCACAGCCGGCAGGACCGACCGCCGCACCGGCGCGGTGGAGCTGACCGCCAAGGGCCGGCAGGCGGCGCAGGCCTGGCAGCAGGCTGCCGCCCGGTCAGAGGAGCGGATGCTGGCAGGGTTTTCCCAGGCTGAGCGGGCGCAGTTTGCCGATTATCTGCGCCGCGCCTACCGCAACCTGAAACCGGACAGCGCATTTTGCCGGCAGCAGGACGCGCAGGACGGAAAACCCAAACCAGAGGAATGAGAAAAGGGGAGAGCTGAGGCTATGAAAGACCTCAAACGCCTGTTTGGCTATATGGGACCCTACCGGGCAGACATGGCCCTGGGCATGCTGCTGGTGGTGGTGGAAAGCGCCTTCGAGATGGTCATCCCCATCCTGATGAGCGACATCATCGACAAGGGCGTGATGCAAAAGGACCTGCAGTGCATTATCACCACCGGCGTCCAGATGGCGGTCTGCGCGCTGCTGGCGCTGGTCACCGGCCTGCTGTACGCCAAGTACGCGGCCAGGGCGTCCTACGGGTTCGGCGCGCGCATCCGCCAGGCGGAGTACGCCAAGGTGCAGACCTACGCGTTCGGCAACATTGACCGGTTCGAGACCTCGTCGCTGATCACCCGCATGACCACCGATGTGTCGGTGCTGCAAAACGCCATCAACGGCGGTTTCCGCCCCATGGTGCGCGGCCCGTCCATGCTGGTATTGGGGATCGTGCTGTCCTTCTGGATGAGCCCGGAGCTGGCGGTCGTCTTTTTCATCTGCGTGCCCATCCTGGCGGCGGTGCTGTTTTTGGTGGTGCGGCGCATCGCCCCCATGTACATCAAACTGCAGCAGGCCATGGACCACCTGAACAATGTGGTGCAGGAATGCCTGACGGCCATCCGCGCCGTCAAGGCCTTTGTCCGCGGCGAATACGAGGAAGAAAAGTTCGAGACCGTCAACACCGAGCTGATGACCGTCAGCCGCGACACCTTCCGCACCGCGGTGCTCAACCTGCCGGCCTTCCAGCTGACGATGTACGCCGCCTGCGTGCTGATTTTATGGATGGGCGGCAGCATGATCCTGGCCGGCACGCTGACCGTCGGCCGGCTGACCAGCTTTTTGAGCTACGTCATGCAGGTGATGAACTCGCTGATGATGATCTCCAACGTCTTTTTGCTGATGACCCGCTCGCTGGCCAGCGCCCGCCGCGTGGCCGAGGTACTGGACGAGCCGGTGGAGCTGACCAGCCCCCAAAAAGCCGTGAAGAAGATCCCCGACGGCGGCATCGTGTTTGACCATGTCAGCTTCAAGTACCACCCCGACGCCGCCGAGTATGCGCTGGCGGACATCGACCTGACCATCCGGCCGGGGCAGACGGTGGGCATTTTGGGCGGCACCGGCTCGGCCAAGTCCACGCTGGTGCAGCTGATCCCCCGCCTGTACGACGCCACCGAGGGCCGGGTGCTGGTGGGCGGCCGCGACGTGCGGGAGTACGACCTGGCCGCTTTGCGCGACGCGGTGGGCATCGTGCTGCAAAAGAACGTATTGTTTTCCGGCACGGTGCGGGACAACCTGAAGTGGGGCGACCCCAACGCCGACGACGAGACGCTGTGGGCGGCCTGCCGCGCCGCCTGCGCCGACGAGTTCCTGGAGCGGATGCCCGGCGGGCTGGACGCCGACCTGGGCCAGGGCGGCGTCAACGTGTCCGGCGGGCAGAAGCAGCGGCTGTGCATTGCCCGCACTCTGCTGAAAAAGCCCAAGGTGCTGATCTTTGACGATTCCACCAGCGCGGTGGACACCGCCACCGAGGCCAGAATCCGCGCCGCCTTGGGGAAACTGGAAAATGTCACCAAGATCATCATTGCCCAGCGGGTCACCTCGGTGATGGGCACCGACCGGATCGTGGTGCTGGACGACGGCCGCATCCACGCGGTGGGCACCCACCGGGAGCTGATGGCGTCCGACCCCATCTACCAGGAGATCTACCATTCCCAGATGAAAGGAGGCGGCAGCGATGGCACGGGCGATATCGGGTAAAAAGCCCAAAAATTTCGGCTTTACCATGGGCACGCTGCTGTCCTACATGGGGCGGCACAAGTTCCTGTTTTTGGCGGTGGCGGTGCTGGTCACCATCAGCGCGCTGGCCAACCTGCTGGGCACCTACATGATCCGCCCGGTGGTCAACAGTGTGGGCGAGGGCGACGTGGGCGCCCTGATCCGCGGCGTGGCGGTCACGGCGGGCATTTACGGCGTGGGCGTGCTGGCGGCCTTCGGCTACACCCAGACGATGGTCCGCGCTGCCCAGAAGGTGCTGTACGACATCCGCCGCGACCTGTTTGCCCACATCCAAAAGCTGCCGCTGCGCTTTTTTGACACCCGGCGCCACGGCGATATCATGAGCTATTTTACCAACGACGTGGACACGGTGGCGGACGCGCTGAACAACAGCTTTGCCATGACCATCCAGAGCTTTATCCAGATGACCGGCACGCTGGTTTTGCTGTTTGTGCTCAACTGGCAGCTTTCGCTGGTCGTGGTGCTGGGCTATGCGGCGATGTTTGCCTACATCCGGTTCAGCGCAAAGCGCAGCACCGCCTTTTACACCAGCCAGCAGGCCGCCCTGGGCGACGTGAACGGCTACATCGAGGAGATGGTCGCCGGCCAGAAGGTGGTCAAGGTCTTTAACCACGAGCCGGAAAACCAGCGCACGTTTGAGGAAAAGAACGAGACGCTGCGCAAGGCCGGCACCGGCGCGCAGAGCTACGCCGCCACCATGGTCCCGGCGGTGGTCAGCATCTCTTACATCAACTATGCGGTGGTGGCGGTGCTGGGCGGCATCATGGCGCTGAACGGCATGACCGACATCGGCAGCCTGGCCAGCTATCTGGTGTTTGTGCGGCAGGCTGCCATGCCCATCAACCAGTTCACCCAGCAAAGCAACTTCCTGCTGGCGGCCATGGCCGGCGCCGAGCGCATCTTTGAGGCCATGAGCCTGAAGCCGGAGGTGGACGAGGGCAAGATCCGCCTGGTCAACGTCTGCGAGAAGGGCGGCAAACTGGCTGCCTGCGCCGAAAAGACCGGCCGCTGGGCCTGGCAGAAGCCGGACGGCGTGCTGGTGCCGCTGCGCGGGGACGTGCGCTTCCGCGACGTCAGCTTCGGCTACGACAAGGGGCACACCATCCTCAAGCATGTCAGCCTGTACGCCAAGCCGGGGCAGAAGATCGCCTTTGTCGGCTCCACCGGCGCGGGCAAGACCACCATCACCAACCTGATCAACCGCTTTTACGACATTGACGAGGGCAGCGTCACCTACGACGGCATCGACGTGCGGGAGATCGAGAAGGACTCGCTGCGGCGGAGCCTGGGCATCGTTTTGCAGGACACCCACCTGTTCACCGGCACCATCGCCGACAACATCCGCTTCGGCAAGCTGGACGCCACCATGGACGAGGTGGTCCGGGCCGCCAGGATCGCCAACGCCGACTCCTTCATCCGCCGCCTGCCCCAGGGGTACGACACCCGCATCACCTCCGACGGCGCCAGCCTGAGCCAGGGCCAGCGCCAGCTGCTGGCCATCGCCCGCGCCGCCGTGGCCGACCCGCCGGTGCTGATCCTGGACGAGGCCACCAGCTCCATCGACACCCGTACCGAGGCGCTGATCGAAAAGGGCATGGACCAGCTGATGGAGGGCCGCACCGTGTTTGTCATTGCCCACCGGCTGTCCACCGTGCGCAACGCCGACGCCATCATGGTATTGGAGCACGGCCAGGTCGTCGAGCGCGGCGGCCACGAGGAATTGCTGGCCCAAAGGGGCGAGTATTACCAGCTGTACCACGGCATGTTCGAGCTGTCCTGACCGCGGGCTGTTCCCCGGAATACGGGCGGCAAAGCCGCAGGCAGATACAAAAGACCGCGCCGGAGCGCAAGGCTCCGGCGCGGTCTTTTGCTTTTTGGGATGGGTTTGGAAAAAAACGCCGTCAGCCGGCGGGGTAGCAGGGGGCCTCGGCGGCCTTTGTCTCGCCGGTGACCAGGCTGTAAAAGCGGTAGCCGCCGGTCAGGTTATAGCAGGCAAAGCCGTGCCCGGCCAGGATGCGGCAGGCCAGGTAGCTGCGCAGGCCGCTGTGGCAGTGCAGGAAGACCGGTTTGGCCGGGTCCAGCCGGCCGATGTGCTGCCGCAGCTCGTCCAGCGGCAGGTTTGCAAAGCCGTCGATGTGGCCGGCGGCGTACTCGGCGGGGGTGCGCACGTCCAAAAGCGTCACGCTGCCGTCGCGGGGCAGGGCGGCCACGTCGTGCCAGTGGAAGGTACGCACCAGCCCGGTGCGGGCGTTCTCGATGGCATAGCCGGCGTAGTTCACCGGGTCCTTGGCCGAGCCGTAGGGCGGCGCGTAGCACAGCTCCAGCTCGGTCAGGTCGGCGGCGGTCATGCCGGCGCGGATGGCCGCGGCCAGCACGTCGCACCGCTTGTCCACCCCCTCAAAGCCCACCAGCTGGGCGCCCAGGATGCGGCCGGTGGCTTTCTCGTACAACACCTTCATCGAGATGCCGCTGGCGCCGGGGTAGTAGGCGGCGTGGGAGTTGTTGAAGGTGTACATCTTGTCGTGATCCAGCCCGGCGACCTTGGCGGCGCGCTCATTGACGCCGGTCATGGCCACCGTCATGCCGAACACCTTCAGCACCGAGGACCCCTGCGTGCCCTTGTACTCGCTGGCAATGCCGCAGATGTTGTCCGCCGCGATGCGCCCCTGCTTGTTGGCAGGGCCGGCCAGCGGCACAAAGCCCGGCTGCCCGGTGACAAGATCCGTCACCTGCACCGCGTCGCCCACCGCGTAGACGCCGGGGGAGCTGGTGCGCATATGGCTGTCCACCACGATGCAGCCTTTGGCAGTCAGTTCCAGCCCGGCGGCTTTGGCCAGCGCGGTGTCCGGCCGCACGCCCACCGACAAAATGACCTGATCGGCGTCCAGCGCGCCGTTGTTCAGCCGCACCCGCAGGCTGCCGTCCGGGGCAGGCTCCACCGCCTGCACACCGTTTTTCAGGATCAGGTCCAGCCCCTGGCTGCGGGCGTACTGGTGCACCTCGCAGGCCATGTCGTAGTCCAGCGGGGCGATCAGGTGATCGCTCAGCTCCACAATGGCGGTTTTGACGCCTGCGTGGACCAGGTTCTCGGCCATCTCGACGCCGATGTACCCGCCGCCGACCACCACCGCGCGCTTGGGGCGGTTTGCGTCGATATACTCCCGGATGCGCACCGCGTCGGGGATGGTGCGCAGCGTAAACACCCGCGGGTCGTCCAGCCCAGGCAGCGGCGGCACCACCGGCGCTGCGCCGGGGGAGAGGATCAGGCTGTCGTAAGCCTCGGTATAGCTGCCGTCGGGGCCCTGCACCGTCACGGTTTTGGCGGCGGTGTCGATGGCGACGGCCTCGCTGTTCACCCGCACGTCGATGCCGAACCGCCGGCGGAAGCTTTCCGGCGTCTGCAGCGTCAGCGCCGCGCGGTCGGTGATGACGCCGCCCACGTAGTAGGGCAGGCCGCAGTTGGCAAAGGAGATGTGGGGGCCGCGTTCCAGCAGAACGATCTCGGCCTGCTCGTCCAGCCGGCGCAGCCGCGCCGCAGCCGACGCGCCGCCCGCCACACCGCCGATGATGATGACTTTCATGGAAAAACCTCCTGTTCAAAAAATGTCCGGACTGCGGCTGTCACTCCTGCTCGGTGCGGAGCGTGAGGCGGTCCGGCAGGTGAAAAACGGCCTCCTTCAAAAATGCGGGGTAAAAATAGGCGTCCTTCAGGCTGGCAAGCTCCAGCCATTCAAAGGTCAAAACTGCGCCGTGGATCCCCTCCCGCCGGGTAAACGTCCCGGCGGCCGGCAGACCGGAACCGGACCCGTCGATCAAAAAGTAAAGGCACAGTTCGTGGTAGTTTGTCCGGGTGGCGTCCTCGGTGAAAAACGCCTGGTTCAGCCACAGCGGGCGGACGATGCGCGGCGCGATCTGCAGTTCCTCCTGCAGTTCCCGCAGGATGGCGGCTTCCGCGGTCTCGCCCACGTGCACCCTGCCGCCGGGCAGATAGTAATAGGGGGAATGCTCGTCCCGCATGGCCAGGATCTTGCCGCCGGACAGGAGGACGCCGCAGACACGGTAGTTGAAGCATCCGTCCGCTGTGGGGAAGGTGATGTCTCTCATTGCATGCAGCCCTCCTTGGAATTTGCCGTGCATAAAACGACAGCATGATTTTAACATTTCTCAAACAATGCCACTGTATCATGGCAATTGCCGCCGGGCAGTTGCGGCGGCAACGGTTTGGCGGGTGGCATTGCGGCGGATGGAAGCATACGCCCTCAGTGGATGCCCTCCAGCGCCAGGCGCTCGATCAGGGCGGCCAGGTCGCGGGCGCTTTTCTGCATGCCGCCCTGCACCCAGACCTTGAACACCTCGATGGTGCCGGAGACGATAAAGGCGTTGATGTAGGGGTAATCCTCCGGCTTCTGGTCGCTGTGCATGGGCAGCCATTCGGTGTTCAGCATCTCGCCGATCAGTTCCTTCAGCTTGTCCAGCAGCTCCGGGTTGCCGTTGGCCTGCAAAAAAGGCAGGAAATCCGCGTGCCGGGCAAAGGCGGAAAAGGCCTCGTAGATGACGGGGAAGGGATTGTCCTTCAGCTGCTGGGGCGGATATTTGCGGATGACCGCGGCCAGTTCCTCCACCAGGTCCCGGACGATGGAATCCAGCAGGTCCTGGGTATCCCGGTAATGCAGGTAAAAGGTGCCCCGGTTGATGCGCGCCCGCCGGCACAGCTGCGCCACCGTGATCTCCTTGGCGCTGTGGTCCCGCAGCAGTTCCAGATAAGCGCGGCGGATGCTCTCCTGCGTTTTCAGCACCCGCAGGTCGGTTTTTGGTTCGGCCATGGTATCCCCCTTCCAACGGTTCTCCGACCGTGCAGGCGGCCCGGCGGCCGGCCGCATTTGTGAATTTTTTACGAGTTACTCAACAGAAAATAAACAACTGTTCATTATTCGACGTTCCGATGAAGTTTAACGATTGAGATTGCTTTTTCCTTTCATTATAATAAAACCAGTAAGAAAATCAACAGCTGTTCATAGTGTGTGCCCGCCAAAAATGCGGGCGCAAAATAAGCAGATTTCACAAATTTTTGACGGGGTCGCCGTCCGAAAATTCAAAAAATGTTCAGAAACAGCTGTTATACTCAAAATATCCTGTAAAATTTTCAACACCCGTTCATTTCTCGCTGACGCGGAAAAGGAGCCTGCCATGCCAGAGCAAACCGCCTTTGTCACCTTTGACAATGTCTGCAAATATTACCAGATGGGCGACACCCGCATCGCCGCTGCCGACCATGTCTGTTTCACCATCGAGAAAGGCGAGTTCTGCGTCATTCTCGGTCCTTCCGGCGCGGGCAAGACCACCGTGCTGAACATGCTGGGCGGCATGGATACCTGCGACGAGGGCACCATCCTGCTGGACGGCGCCTGCGTCAGCAAATTCAACGACCGCCAGCTGACCGAGTACCGCCGCTACGACGTGGGCTTTGTGTTCCAGTTTTACAACCTGGTGCAGAACCTGACCGCGCGGGAAAACGTCGAGCTGGCCAGCGAGATCTGCCGCGACCCGCTGGACGCCGACCTGGTGCTGGACGAGGTGGGGCTTTCCGGCCGGAAGGACAATTTCCCGGCCCAGCTTTCGGGCGGCGAGCAGCAGCGGGTGGCCATCGCCCGCGCGCTGGCCAAAAACCCCAAGATCCTGCTGTGCGACGAGCCCACCGGCGCGCTGGACTACAAGACCGGCAAGCAGGTGTTGGAGCTTTTGCAGAACACCTGCCGGCAGAAAGGCCGCACCGTCATCGTCATCACCCACAACAGCGCCCTGGCGGCCATGGCCGACCGGGTCATCCGCATCAACAGCGGCCGGGTCATCGAGATTAAGACAAACCCTGACCCGACGCCGGTGGAAAGGATCGAATGGTAATGGCAAACAGTTACCAAAAAAATATCCTGCGCACCTTCAAGGGCAGCAAAAGCCGGTTCATCGCCATTTTTGCCATTGTGGCGCTGGGTGTGGGCTTCCTGGCAGGGCTGTTGTCCACCACCCCGGACATGGAGGATTCCATGGAGGAGTACCTGGACGGCGGCAACCTGTTTGACCTGCGTGTGGTGTCCACCCTGGGCCTGACCGAGGACGACGTGGCGGCGCTGGAACAGGTGGACGGCGTGGCAAAGGCGCAGGGCGGCAAGTCCGCCGACCTGCTGGTGGAGCAGGACGGCAGCGAGCTGGTCTGCCGTGTGCACGCCCTGCCCGCCGACCCGGAAGGGGAGGATGTTATCAACCGGCTGACCCTGGCCGACGGCCGCTGGCCGGAGAACGCCAACGAGTGTGTGGTGGAGGCCGGCGTGGACACGCTGAACCGCAGCTACGACATCGGCGACACGCTGACGCTGGACCCGGACAACGAAAATCTGAGCGACACCATGAACGAGACCACCTTCACCGTGGTGGGCGTCGTGCATGATACCTATTATTTTTCGTTTGAGCGGGAGCCGGCCAGCGTGGGCAGCGGCGCCGTGCAGGTGATTTTGTACGTGCCGGACGCGGCGTTTGCCACCGACTATTACACCGAAGCCCACCTGACGGTGGAGGGCGCCGCCGGCCTGCACAGCTTTGACGACGAGTACAGCGCGCTGGTGGATACGGTGGCCGACCGGGTGGAGGCCATCGAGGAGGTGCGCTGCCAGGCCCGTTACGACGAGGTGGTGGGCGAGGCCCAGGCCGAGATCGACGACGGCTGGCAGGAATACTACGACGGCAAGGCCGAGGCCGACCAGGAGCTGGCCGACGCCGCCCAGGAGCTGGCGGACGGCCGGCAGGAGCTGGCCGACGGCGAGCAGGAGTATCTGGACGGCGAGCAGGACTACGCCGACGGCCTGGCCGAGGTACAGGACAACGAACAGCTGGTCGCCGACGGTGAGGCCCAGATGGAGGAGGGCCGGCAGGCACTGCTGGACGCCCAGGCCGAATACGAGAGCGGCAAGGCGGAGCTGGCCGACGGCGAGCGCCTGCTGAACGAGGGCCGCGCCAAGCTGGAGGATGCCCAGAAGCAGTACGAGGACGGCCTGGCCCAGTATGAGAGCGGCCTGGCCCAGTACCAGGACGGCAAACAGCAGTACGAGGACGGCCTGGCCCAATATGAGGCCGGTCAGGCCGCCTACGATGAGGGCCTGGCTCAGTACGAGGCCGGAGAGGAACAGTACGCCCAGCTGGAACTGCTGAACCAGGCGGACAGCGCCATCTCGGCGGGCATACAGGCCATGATCGACAGCGGCGCCGCGGCAGACGAGAATGCGGCGCGAGAGATGTTCTCGGACGAGGGCATTGCCGAAACGCAGGCCATGCTGGACGAGCTGGCTCAGCTGAAGGAACTGCACGACGCCGAGCAGGCTGCAAAAGCCGCCTACGAGGAAGCACTGGCCCAACAGCCGGAACCGACCCCGACCCCCGAACCTTCCGCTGCCCCGGAACCGCTGGCGGTTTCCACTGGCGAGACTGCGCTGGCGGCCGGCACCCCGGGATCCGATGTGTCCGGCACGGCGGAGTCAACGCCGCCTGCGCAGGAGGAAACCGGCGTTTCGGAAGAGGAACTTGCCCGCCTGAAACAGGCCTATGAGGAAGCGCGCCATGCATGGCTGCTGGGGCTGCAGGCGGCCGCGGCCGAACTGGGCTTTGACCTGGACATTGAAAACGAGACGCTGGTCGCGCTGGCGGAAAGCCTGATCCTGCCCCGGCTGGAGCAGCTGGACGAGAACCAGGCGCAGCTGGAACAGCTGAAGCAGCTGAACGCCGCCCAAAAGGGCCTTGACGCCGGCATACAGGCCATCATCGACTCCGGCGCGGCCGAAACGGAGGAGGAAGCCAGGGCGCTGTTCTCGGACGCCGCCCTGGAGGCCACCCGCGCCCGGCTGGACGCCGCCAAGGCGGAGCTGGACGCCAACGCCCCCGTGCTGGAGGCCAGCCGCATCCAGCTGGAAGAAACGGCCAGGCTGCTGGAACAGACCGAGCAGCAGCTGGCGGACGCCAAGGCACAGCTGGATGCCGGCAAGGCCGAGCTGGACGCCGGCTGGGCCGCCTTTAACGAGCAGGGGGCCGCCTACTACGACGGCCTGCGCCAGCTGGAGGACGGCAAGCGCCAGCTGGACGAGGGCTGGGCCACCCTGACCGACCGTCAGCTGGAGCTGGACGATGCAAAACGGCAGATCGCCGACGCCTATGCCCAGCTGGCGGACGCCCGCGCCGAACTGGACGACGCCCGCGCCACCATTGAGGAAAACCGCCAGAAGCTGGCCGACGGCGAGATCGAGTACGCCGACGCCAAAGCCGACGCCGAGCAGGAGCTGGCCGACGCCCGCGCCGAGCTGGAGGACGCCCAGGCCGACCTGGACGCCATCGAAATGCCCAGCTGGTATGTCTGGGACCGGGACAACAACGTCAGCTACAACTCCTTTGCCGGCAACGTCACCAAGGTGGAGGCGCTGGCCGGGGTGTTCCCGCTGTTCTTCTTCCTGGTGGCGGCGCTGGTGGTCTCCACCACCATGACCCGCATGATCGAGGAGGAACGCCTGCAGATCGGCACCATGAAAGCCCTTGGCTACGCAAACGGCGCCATCATGCGCAAGTACGTCCTGTACGCCATGACAGCCGCCGTGCTGGGCGCGCTGTTCGGGCTGGCGTTCGGCTTTACGGTGTTCCCGTCGGTCATCTGGTACGCCTACGCCATGATGTACTACGTGCCGGCGTTCCACCCGGTCTGGCGGTGGGGCTACGCGCTGTTTGCCGGCGGTTCGCTGATCTTGTGCACGCTGGCGGTCACCATTGCCACCTGCCGCTCCTCTCTGAAAGAAAGCCCCGCGGACCTGATGCGCCCCCGCGCCCCCAAGGCGGGCAAGCGTATTCTGCTGGAGCGCATCCGCCCGCTGTGGCGGCGGCTCAGCTTCACCTACAAGGTCACCTGCCGCAACCTGTTCCGCTACAAGCGGCGGTTCTGGATGACCGTCATCGGGGTGGCGGGCTGCACGGCGCTGCTGGTCACCGGCTTCGGCATCTCGGACTCCATCAACGGCATCATGGTCAAGCAGTACACCGACGTCAGCCAGTACGACCTGATGACCGCCGTCACCGACGCTGCGGACACCCAGTCCGGCCCGGTGTATGACTATCTGTTTGCCGGCGGCAGCGACGGCGCGGTGACCAGTTCGCTGGCCACCATGACCGCGGCCGCCACCCAGGAGCTGCCTGACGGTTCCACCGCCGAGGTCTACCTGATGGTGCCCCAGGACGCCGCCGCCCTGAACGATTACATCGACATGCACGAGCGCACCAGCCGCCAGCCCACCCCGCTGGGCGAGACCGGTGTGGTACTGACCGAAAAGCTGGCCGAGCTGCTGGACGTGAAAGCAGGGGACACCGTCACGCTGGTCAACGGCGACGGGGTGGAAGGCAGCTTTACCGTCAGCGGCGTCTGCGAGAACTATGTCTCCAACTATGTGTACATGAGCGCCGCCACCTATGCGGACGCCTTTGGCCAGGAGCCGGAATGGAACAACATCCTGTCCCAGCTGTCCGACGACTCGCAGCAGGCCCGCGACGCGATCTCGACCGAGCTTTTGGCCATGGACGAGGTGGCCAGCCTGACCTTTACCGAGGACATGATGACCCAGGTGCTCAACATGCTCAACTCCATCAACGCGGTGGTGGTCATGATCGTCGTCTGCGCGGCGGTGCTGGCGCTGGTGGTATTGTACAACCTGACCAACATCAACGTGGCCGAGCGCGTCAAGGAGATCGCCACCATCAAGGTGCTGGGCTTCTACGACCGGGAGGTCAGCGCCTACGTCATGCGCGAAACGGTGGCCCTGACCATCATCGGCGCGCTGTTCGGCCTGGCGGGCGGCATTGCGCTGCACCGGTTTGTCATCTACACCGTCGAGGTGGACGCGGTCATGTTCGGCCGCACCATCGACCCGTCCAGCTTTGTCTATTCGCTGGCATTGACCATGCTGTTCAGCCTGATCGTCAACCTGCTGATGGGCCGCAAGCTCAAACACATTTCCATGGTGGAAAGCATGAAGGCGCCGGAATAAGCGCCGCAGCGCGGTTTCCGCCGCCAGGGCGGGATTTCTGCCAAAAATACCTGAAAATTGCCGGGAGGGCCGCCTGCACTCCCGGCAATTTTGTGCAAAACGCCGTCAAAACGTCTAAAACTTGACGGTGCAGAAAATTTTGGCTATAATACCATCGTATGGGCGCGGCACGCGCCCTGCCAAGGACGCGCCGCGGCGGCCCCTATGCACCGGGCGGCGGCGCACAGAGAAAGAACACAAACACCTTTTAGGAGGGAAACAGCAATGGCTGTCAAGAAAACTACCAAGAAAGTGGCCCAGACCGTGATCGCTGAGGACAAGTTCTATACCATCAGCGCCGCCAACGGCAAGGTCGTCGAGGTCGCCGACTATAACACCGACAACGGCGCCAAGATCCAGCTGTGGGACAACGCCAACGCCGAGTGGCAGCAGTGGGGCTTCGTCCGCGCGGGCGACAGCGTCTACCGCATCAAGAACCGCTTTACCGGCAAGATGATGGACCTGGACTGCAGCGGCGTCACCGACGGCACCCGCGTCCATCAGTGGGAGGGCGCCAGCGCCAGCAGCCAGCTCTGGGTCGTGGAGCCCGGCAACGACGGCCGCGCCAAGATCAAGTCCAACCTGGCCGGCAAGTGCCTGGATGTGGTCGGCATGAGCAACGACAACGGCGCCGCCCTGCAGATCTGGAGCGACGTGAACGGCGATAACCAGTACTGGACCATCGAGGAAGTCACCCGCAAGCCCAAGACCAGCGCCAAGGCCAAGGCCGCCAAGGCGAAGGCTGACCTGGAGGCCGCTGCCGGGAACATCACCGACGCCGCCAAGGCTGCCGCCGGCGCTGTGGCCGATGCGGCCGCCGACGCCGCCAAGGTTGCTGCCGATGTGGCCAGCGACGCGGTCAACACCGCTTCCGATGTGGCCGACGCTGCCGCCAAGGTCGCTGCCGATGCGGTCGAGGCCGTGAAGAAGCCCGCCCGCCGCGCCTGCAAGCCCAAGGCTGCCGCCGCCAAGCCGGCCGCCAAAAAGACCACCGCCAAGAAGGCTGCTACCGCCGATGCGGAGGCTGCCCCGGCCAAGAAGGCCCCTGCCAAGCGCACCGCCAAGAAGGCCGCCAAGACCGAGGAGTGATCCTGCCTTCTTCCGCCGGGCGATGACCCGGCTTTTCCCCCGCAATTTTGTGCTGTAACGAGTACCGCCCCGCACAGGAAAGCATTTTCCCGTGCGGGGCGGTTTTTGTTTGGGCAGAGCGCCGGCGGCCTGCGGGCCGGCGCGGCAGAGGCAAAAAACGTCTGACAATGTCTTTCCTGGCAGCCAAAGCGGCCGGGACTTCCTGCCCTGCCGTCCGCGTTATTTTGCCGTGCGTTCCTCCAGCGTCTGGTACACCTGGGCGCGGCCAAGGTACT
>HBJMC02800__coassemble_104_pt1 | contig 74340 bp, 62 predicted proteins | sample HBJMC02800__metabat2_low_PE_013 | metagenome-assembled genome bin HBJMC02800 | reverse complement strand
ACTTGCTGCTTTCTTTGAATCTCTCGCTGTACAAGATGTTTGACAAACCTACACGTGGCCCTGCTGTGCCCAGCCGGCCTCGATCTCGCGGATGCGGGCGTAGAAAAAGTCGTTGACCGAGGTGGGCACACCGTGCTTTTTCCCCAGGCGGCAGATAACGCCGGCAAACTGCTCCACCTCGGTGGGGCGGCGGGCCAGCACGTCCTGGCGCATGCTGGGCATGGCGTCGGCGGCAAAAGTGGGCATCATCCCGCGCAGCCAGGTCTCCGGCGCGTCGGCGGGCAGCGGCACGCCCTCCCGCCCCGCCAGCGTGACCACCTCGTGCATGGCCTGCATCATGGCGTCCTGCGCGGGGCCGGGGCTGCGCAGCCCGCCATAGGTCAGGCCGTACACCGCGGCGGCCTGGTTCAGGCCGTCGTTCATCATCAGTTTATGCCACTGCTTATACAGGATGTCGGTGCACACCTCCACCCGGATGCCGCAGCCGGCCAGGTACTCCGCCGCGGCCTGCAGGCGGGGCGTGATGCTGCCGTCCCGCTCGCCCAGCTGGATCAGGCCGGGGTTTTTGCAGGCCAGCGTCCGGCCGGTGCGGGTGGCGTCCATGCCCAGCGCCACGCTCCACAGCAGGCGGCCGGGGTACAGCCGTTCCAGCATTTCCTCGCTGGTGATGCCGTTGAGCACGCTGATGATAACGGTGTCCGGCCCCACAAAGGGGCGGATCTGGCGGGCGGCGGCCTCCAGCGCGGTGGCCTTGACCGCCACCAGCACCAGGTCCGCCGGTACGCCCTGCTCCGGCGTACAGTAGCGGAAATCGCAGCGTTCGCCGTTGAACAGGGCAGGCTCCGCCTGGTAGCGGGCGATGCGCGGCGCGTCGGCAATGACGCAGAACCGCCCCGCCGGGGTGTGGTTTTGCATCGGCCAGCCGAACAGGATGCCCAGCGCGCCCAGCCCGATCAGGGCCGAAGATTCGATCGGTTTCATGTCAGGTCCTCTCTTTTGTGTGCGGGCGGTCAGTACAGCATCTCCCGCGCGGCGGCGTATTTGCTGATGCTCATGCCCTGGGCGCAGACGCTGGACAGCACCCCGCGCAGATAGTCGGGCAGAAAGCGGTCGTATTTGACCTCCAAGATCACCGCATTGCCGGAATGCACCCCCAGCATGGGCACGCCGGGGTCAAACAGGGCGCTGCTTTTGGCGGCGCGGACGTGCTCGTCCAGCGTGATGCGCACCCGTTCCACCGGCAGCGTCCAGGCGGTGCGCTCGTAATCGACCAGCGCGGCAGGGCGGCGCAGCTGCCGGGCAAAGGGCAGCCAGATGCGCCGGGCGGCGTCGCTGCCATCCAGCAGGAACCCGCTGTCCCCGGCGATCAGCCGGGCCGCCTGCGCCCGGCTGACCCACACGCCGGTCTTGTGGGAGTAGATGCCGGTCTTTTCCTTGCATTCCAGCCGGATCTGCCCGGCGTTTACGTCGTACAGGCGCAGCCGCAGCTTGCGCCGGTCGCTGACGCCCAGCACCTTGTCGGCGTAGTCGGTGTTGTCCGGCGTGTCAAAGTAAAGGCTGCGGATATAGTACGCCCCGCCCGCCGAGTACCGGTCCCGCCGCAGCAGGCCGTCCAGCAGCGCGCGCAGGCAGACCGCCTCGGCCGGGTTCAAAAGGAATTTTTCCTCGTGCCGGTCCACGGCCAGGGCCGCGCCGGCGGGGGAACGGGTCAGTTTCATGGGGCGTCCGCCTCCTGCAGATACTGTTCCAGATAATCCAGCATAATGTCCGCCCGGCGGGTAAAGTAGTCCCGCACCCGGTCCACCTGCTGCTGCCATTCGTCGGGGGTGATCTCCCAGTCCACCAGCTCGTAGCCCAGCAGGGCCTCGGCCAGCGGGGCCAGGGCGGTGGTGGTCACCTTCTGGCGGGCCAGATCGTCGGCGATCTCCGGCCGCAGCAGCTCCGCCCAGGCGTCAAAGGCGGCGACGATGTTTTCCGGCGCATAGACGGTGTTCATTTCCCGGACAAACTCTTCGGCAAAGCGGGCGCGGAAATCGGCGTTCTGCCACAGCTTCTGGAACAGGTTGCACACCACCGAGTACCAGGGCGCGGTCTCCCGCACTGCAAAGGAGTAATCCTCGGTAAGCAGCAGCTCGAACGGGTCCACCTCCACGTCGATCAGCGTGGTGTCCAGATCGTTGAGCAGAAACCGCCAGCGCCCGTCGGCGTAGGGGTTGTCCGCATCTGTCTCGGCGCTTTTCCACAAAATGGAATTGTTTCCGCCGTTGTACAGGCCGTCGGAATTGTAGGCGTACATCTGGGCGATGATGTAGCGGATGTACTCGTCCACATCCACGTTCGCCTCCACCCAGGCCATACCCTCCTCGGTGGTGGCGTCCAGCGCGTCCACCCCCAGGCCAAAGGCGGCCTTTTCCGGCTGGGCGGTCTCGTCGGGGGTAGTGCCGGGGCAGATCAGGTCGTCCTCCTCAATGCCGTAGTGGCGCAGGAAGAAATCGGTGTTTTTGCTTTCGCGGATGGTGTAGACGCCCCAGTACTCGTCCTCCAGATACAGCACCACCGGCTGGTTGTACTGGCAGCCCACGTCCAGGCTGTACAGGTAATTGTTCAAAAAGGCGTCCTGGTGCAGCCCGGTGTAGGCGCCGCCGTTTCCGCTGCCCCGCAGCACCAGCGTGTCCAGCGCGTCGCCGCCCGGCGCGGCGGACAAAATGCCGGAAACGGCGCCGTCCTGCAGTTTCAGGTGCAGGTTTTTCATCTGGGCGGACTGGCGGCTCCAGCCGCCGGAGACCCGCACGGTGGTGTCGGCGTCCAGCAGCAGGCTGCCGCCGGCGTCCAGGATCTGGATGCGGGCGTCGATCTTCTCGTTTGAAAGGAAATTGCCGGTGATGTCCATGCTGCCGTACTTGCGCATGGTATAGTAGGTGGTCCCTGGCATATAGATGCCCTCCGCACCGAACAGGTCGTCGGCCGCGGCGGTGACGCTGACCACCGGCAGCGTGTACGGTTCCACCCCCACCCAGTAGGTGCGGGCGGTAACGGCCTGCCCCAGCACGCCGTTTTTGTACACCCGCGCGGTGATGGTGGTGGCCTTGTCCACCGGGTCGGGGGCATAGTCGTAGGCGTAGGCCGAGACCCACTCCCCCTGATAGGACGCCGCCAGGCTGACATACCGGTTGGCCTCGCCCTCCCGGCTGGCGATGGTGATGGGCCCGGTGTAAAGTTCGCTGCCGGTGGTGGGCAGGCTGCCGTCGGTGGTGTAGACGATGGCGGCGTCGGGGTCGCCGCAGGTCAGTTCCAGCGTCACGGTGTCGCTGTAAAAGCCTGCCTGCACCGAAAATTCCACCGTGCCCAGGTCGGCGGCCTCCACCGTTTCCTCCCAAAAGCGGGTGGCATTGGCGGTGCCGGGGGTGGGGTTTGCCAGGATGCCCACCCGGTCGGCGCTGCCCCGCAGCCGGCCGTAGGTCAGGTCATACTGCTGGGCCGGATAATCCAGGCTGTCCACGGTATTGCCCTGAGCGTCGGTCAGGGTCAGCGTCTCGCCGGTGCGGCCCAGGCGGAAGCCCAGGTGCAGCGTGCCGTCGGCGTCCTGGGCGCCGGTCCCGTCGGCAAACAGCACCAGGATGTTGTTTTCCCCGCCGGACAGCGTGGTGCCCGCCGGGAACGTCCACTTATAGGGGCGGTCGGGGTCGTCGCTCAGGCCCCAGCCGCTCAGGTCAATATCCCGGCCGGATACGTTCAAAAGCTCCACCCAGTCCTCGGCCGTGCCGGCGGCGGTGGTCAGGCCGGTCAGGTTTTTGGCGCACAGCTCGTTGATCAGCACGGTATGGCCGTCGTAGCCGCCGGCCGCCAGCGTCTGCCGCACCCCGGCAAAGCCCGCCGCCACCATTGCCGCCACCGCCAGCAGCGGCAGCGCAGCGCCCAGCAGGCGCTTGTGCAGCGGCCGGTTCATCCGATGCTTTCCCCGCTGTAGCTGACCAGATTGACGCTCTCGACGCCCTTGCATCCGCGCACCGCGTCCACCAGGGCGGCGGCGTTTTTGCTTTTCAGCCGCAGCTCAAAGGTGGCTTCCTCGCCGGCGGACGCCGCGCTGCGCATCCGCAGCCGGCTGGCGCGCACCAGCGGTTTCAGCGCCGCCTGCACCGCGTCCAGGTCCGGCTGCTGCCCCCGCACCACCAGAAGGTAGCTGACCGAGTCGTACAGGTCCAGGTTGGCCACGGCCAGCACGATGGCGATCAGCACGCTGCCCAGCGCGCCGGCCAGGTAAAACTCGGCGCCGCAGGCCAGACCGATGCTGACCGCCCAGAACAGGAAGGCGATGTCCCGCGGCTCCTTGACGGCGGTGCGGAAGCGGATGATGGACAAGCTGCCCACCATGCCCAGGCTCAGCGCCAGGTTGGTGCCGATGACCATCATGACGATGGTGGTGATCAGCGCCACCAGCACCAGGGTGATGTTGAAGTTTTTGGAGTAGAGCGTGCCCCGGTAGGTGGCGCGGTAGATGAAATACATAAAAATGCCCAGCACCAGCGCCGCCAGCAGTGCAAAGCACATCTGCGGGATCGAGACACTGGTGTTGGTTTCCAAAAGATATTCCAGGATCTGGCGTTTGCTCATGGCGGATGCTTCCTCCCTGCGGGGCGCGGCCCCCGGCGGTCTGCCGGGGGATTTTTCGTGTTCAGCGGCTGTTTTTTGCCCCGTCGAACTTTTTAACGCCTATTGTATCATAAACTTCGGCGGCGGGCAAACAGATTTTCCCGCCGGGCGGGCGCGTCCCCGTGCATCCCGGCGGCAGGGCCTGCGGGGCAAAAAGGGTGCCCCCTCCTGCTTGCGGTTACAGGAGGGGGCGTTTGGGGTATCGTTTTGGTGTGAGGAGGAATCATGTTACAGGTAACGGTTGCGGCTCCGTTCCTGTGAGTATAGAATACCCAATACTTGCGAAAAAATTATTATCATGCTGTGAACATTCTGTTAATTTCATCCCGCCGGATCATTTTGTCCGCAGAGTTCCGCATTTTTCGCGTTTTATCGGCACTTATTTCGCTTTTGCGCCGGTGCCGGCGCTGGGCGCGGCCTGCCGCCGGGGCTCACTCCGGCTACCAGGCCCAGCCAAAATCGATCTGGCAGCCGGCGTCCACCTGGGTCCAGTTCTGGCGCGAGGCGAAAAAGTCCGCCGTGGAAAGCAGGCCGTACTGTGTCTCGCGGTCCCAGGTCTCGTACAGCGAGCCATCCTCCGCCATGGCAGGGCGGCTTGTGTCCCGCATGGCACAGGCCAGCAGCACCTGCCCGCTGCCGGCGCCGTAGAGCTTCATCGGTTCCATGGCATATTGGGCGCCGTAGCGGGGATCGCCGTGCAGGTCGGTCAGCTGGTACAGGCGGATCACCTCGGCGCTGCCGTCGGCGGGGTTTACCGCCACCCGGTGGCTGCTGCCGTCCTGCGGGGCCGTCACCTGCACCAGCAGCCGTCCGTCCAGTACCCCCTCCGGCGCGCCGGACATCCAGCAGCCGGCCAGTTCCTCCGGCCACTGCACCGCCGTTTCGGTCATCTGCCCGTCGGCGGCTACCGTGCGGACCGCGGTGCCGTCGGTTTTCAGCTGCCAGAGGGTCCCGTCCCGCCAGGCGGACAGCCAGCCCATGTCGCCGGCGGCGCTCTGCCACCGGGCCAGCACCCGTTCGCCGCTGCCGTCCAGCTCCCGCACAAGCACCTGCCTGGTGATGGTCTGCTGCACCAGTGCGCTGCCGTATGCCTGCCGGGCGGCGTCATATTCCGCGTCGGTCATTTCTTCGGTGCGCCGGGGCGGCGTCAGGGCGCCGCCGTCCGGTGTGCTGTACAGCGTTACCACGCCGCGGCCGCAGGCCCCCAGCAGTTCCTCCCAGCTGGCGCCGTCGCCGGGGTCGCGCAGTTCCAGCAGCTCCTCGGCGCTGCCGCCGTCCAGCGGCACCCGGCAAAGCATCGTCCTGCCCGGCGCCGCGGTATCGCCCGGCACGGCACAGGTGTAATACAGGGAACTGCCGTCCGTCAGGCGGGGCCACACCTCGTCCGCAGTCCAGTCCACCAGCAGGCGGCGGTCCCCGCCGTCCGCGCCGGCCGTCCAGATCGAGCTGACCGCGCCGTCGGACACGGCCAGGATCAGCCGTTCCCCCGCCGCATAACAGCCGCGGATGCTTGTCCCCTGCCCGCCGGGGCCGAGGGGCGGCCGTGCGGTGCAGGCGTCGGTGTCGTGGGCGCAGTTGGGCTGGGCGCACAGGTATGCGGCACTTTGGCCGGTGTAGTCAAACCAGGTCAGCAGGCCGCCGGCTGTAACATAGACGCCGTCCGGCCGCTGGTTGGTCAGCCATTGCAGCTGCGCCGCACTGCCTGCCGGGCCGGGCTGTGCGGCGCAGGCGGACAGTGCCAGCAGTATGGACAGCAGCAGGCCGATCCGGCTCCGTTTGTGCAGGCGTTCCATGGCAGGGCTCCTTTCCGGGCGGCGCGGGGCTGGCGGGTGGCGCGGCCGGAAACCACGCCGCCTTTTTTGCACTTTACCACCGGGTTTTATCAAAAGTGTATCAGGCAAAAAAGCAGGGCGCGCCGCCCGGCGGATGCCGTGTGCGGCGCGCCCTGCCCGTGCAGGCCTGCGGGGGCGCTCCCCTGTTCAGTCCCCGCTGTCCCGGAGCCAGGCTTCCGGGTTCAGGCCCACCACGTCGGTGGCCGGCATGCTGAAGGCGATGCCGTGCTCGGCCGTGCGGTTCTGGATCTCGGCACTGATGGCTTTCATGATGCCCTGGCGCTGGTCGGCCCTGGCCAGGATCAGCACCAGGTCTTTTTCCGGCTGGATGGTGATGTTCAAAAACTTTTCCACCTCGGCGGCGCGCAGGCCGCGGGCTTTCAGCACCGTGCCGCCGGTGGCGCCGGCGGTCTTGGCCGCGGCCATGATCTCGTCGGCGGTGCCGTGCTCGATGATGGAAACGATCAGTTCATAACGGATACTTTCGGCCATGGCTGGCACCTCCCTGTTGTTTTGCATCTCAACGCTGACCGTGGCGGACTGGATCTGGCGGTTGGCCGCCGCGGTGATGCCCGTCAGCGGCAGGGCAAAGGCGATGCCCCGCCCCGGCCGGGTCAGGTTCAGCTCCAGCGTCAGGCGGTCCAGCAGCGCGGCGGTGCGGGGGCCGCGCGCCAGGCTGATCACCACGTCCTTTTCCGGCCCGTCCAGCCCAAGGCAGTCCATCATCTCGGTGCTGGCGGTGCCCTGGCCCAGCAGGACCAGCTGCACCGCCACGCCGGCCATGCGCAGCACATCGGTCACGCGGCAGCCCTTGCCGCGGTCGACTATGGTCACCAGGCAGACCACCGGGGAATGGGTATCATTCATGTTGCTCCTCCTCTGCCGCGCCGGCGGGGCCGGGCTGTGCGGCGGCGTCAAATGTTGCAAATTCGACGATGTCCCCGTCCGGGGCGGGCTCTGGCGCCGGCTGCGGGGCGTCCCCGGCCGGAGCCGCCCCAGGCGCGCCGGCGTCGTCCGCCAGGTCGAACTCGATGATCTCATTGCCGGCGGCATCCTGCGCGGGCTGGTCTTTGCCCGTGCGCAGCCGGTAGATCAGGCCGATGATCTGGATGGTGATCAGCGGCGTCATGGCCACCATGGCCACCACGCCGAACGCGTCGGTCAGGATGTTGCCGCCCGCCGCCTCGCAGGCGCCCATGGCCAGCGGCAGCAGGAAGGTGGCCGTCATGGGTCCGGACGCCACGCCGCCGGAGTCAAAGGCGATGGCCGTAAAGATGGGCGGCACAAAAAAGCTCAAGATCAGCGCGACGGCATAGCCCGGCAGCAGCAGCGCCATGACCGGGATGCCGGTGAGCACCCGCAGCATCGACACCCCCACCGAGACCGCCATGCCGATGGAAAGGCCCATCATCATCGTCCCCTGCGAGATGGTGCCGCCGGTGACTTCCTCCACCTGTTTGTTCAAGACCGCCACGGCCGGCTCGGCCTTGACGATAAAGTAGCCGATCAGCGCGCCGATGGGCACCAGCACCCAGCTGAAGTCCAGGCCGCCCAGCTCGCCGCCGATATAGCTGCCGGCGGGCATAAAGCCCACGTTGACGCCGGTCAAAAACAGCGTCAGGCCGATAAAGGTGTAGACGATACCCACCACGATCTTGATGATGGCGCGGCGGCGCAGGTGCAGCATCGCCACCTGGAACACCAGGAAAAAGGCCAGGATGGGCGCCAGGGCAAGCAGCACTTCCTCGGCATATTCCGGCAGGGCGCGGAAAAAGACCATCCACAGCTCCCGCGTGTCGGTGATCTCCGGGATAACGGTGCTGGTGTAGGCGGCGTCGCCGGCGTCGTACAAAAGCCCCAAAATCAGCACCGACAGGATGGGGCCGATGGAGCACAGCGCCACCAGGCCGAAACTGTCGTCCTCGGCGTCCTTGTCGCCGCGGACGGCGGTCAGACCCAGGCCCAGCGCCATGATAAAGGGCACCGTGATGGGCCCGGTGGTGACGCCGCCGGAGTCAAAGGCAACCGGCACAAAACTGTCCGGCACAAGCTGCGCCAGCGCAAACAGCGCCAGGTAAAAGACGATCAGCAGCCAGCGCAGCTGCCAGCCGAACAGGATGCGCAAAAACGCCACCACCAGAAAAATGCCCACGCCGGCGGCCACGGTCAGGATCAGCACCTGGTCGGGCACGGCGGGGGTCTGGCTGGCCAGCACCTGCAGGTCCGGCTCGGCAATGGTAACAATGGCTCCGATCAGAAAGCAGCACCCAACGATCAGCCACAGTTTTTTCGATTTGGTCAATGCGCGGCCCACCTGCTCGCCGATGGGCATCATGGCCATGTCGGCCCCCAGCGTGAAAAAGCCCATGCCGATGATCAAAAACACCGCTCCCACCAGAAACAGCATCAGGGTGGACAGCTCCATCGGCGCGATGGTCATGCCCAGCGCCAGCACGATCAGCGTGACCGGCAGCACCGAGCTGAGGGATTCGTGTATTTTTGCCTTGAGTTTTTTGTTCATTCTCGCCGCCTTTCTGTTTCGCCGCGGCCGGGACAGGCTGCGGCGGAGCGGGCGGGCCCGGCCCCGGCGCGTGGGGCGGGCTGCCGCGCCCGGAATGTTCCTGCGTACGATCGGCGCCCCTTCCGCGGGGAACCGTTTGCCCTTTTGGCGCGGGGCGCGCCCAAACGGCAAGCGTTTCCCACCGACGGGGTATCCGGCCCTATCCAAAGTGCCGGAATGGTTCGGGGCCCCGGCTGCGCCGGCTTTTGCAGGGCGTATCCGAAGGCTCCCCCGCGCCGGGGGGCGTCCGGATCTCCTCTTTATTTATTATTGTACCATAAAACGGCCGGCCGATTGAACCGTTTTTTGCGGGACAAAACAAAAAAATTGCCCAAAGTATCCGGCCGGGGGCCGGGTACTTTGGGCAGAAAACGGCGGAAACCGGGTCAGTGCATCCGGCCGGACAGCTTTTGCTGCGGCGCGCCGCCACCGGGGCTGGGCAGCGCGGCGTGGGCCAGATACCAGGCGAACAGCACGCCGCTGACCGCCCAGGTAAGCGGATAGGCCCAGAAGATGACGCCGATATCCGGGATCAGCCGGACCATGACGGTGATGTAGCAGATACGCAGCGCGCACCACACCGCCAGCATGATGGCCATGGGCACAACGGGCCGGCCCAGCCCCCGCAGGATGCCGGCACAGCAGTGGCTGAACGCCAGCAGGCAGTAGAACAGCGCGGCGGTGTGGGCCTGCCGCACGCCGTAGACCACCACGTTCGGCTGGTCGTTGAACAGGCCGATCAGGAAGGGCGACAGCGTAAAGATCAGCACGCCCACCACCTCGGCCAGCGTGACCGAGGTCAGGATACCGAATTTCATGCCTTTGCGCACCCGGTCGTACTGGCCGGCGCCGACGTTCTGGCTGACAAAGGTGGCCAGCGCCATTGAAAAGCAGGTCACCGGCAAAAAGGCAAAGCCCTCGACCTTGCTGTACGCCGCGCAGCCGGCCATGGCCTGGGAGCCAAAGGCGTTGATGTTGGCCTGCACGATGACGTTTGCCAGCGAAATGACCGAGTTCTGCACGCCGGAGGGCAGGCCCTGGGCCACCACCGCCCTGAGGGTGGGGCCGTCAAAGCGGACCTCGCGCCAGCGGACGGCGTAGGCGCCGGCGGCCCTGCCCAGCTTGCGGAACGCCAGCAAGGCGCTGACGATCTGGCTGATGATGGTGGCAAAGGCCGCCGAGCCGACGCCCATGCCCAGCACCGCCACAAACACAAGATCCAGCACCACATTGAGCAGCGAGGCGACGATCAGGTAGACCATGGGGCTGCGGCTGTCGCCCACCGACTGCAGGATGCTGGCGCCCACGTTGTACAGCACCACCGCAAGGCAGCCCATAAAATAGACGCGGAAATAGACCACCGAGTTGTCCATGACGTTTTCCGGCGTGCCCATCCAGCGCAGGATCTGCGGGGTCAGCAGCACGCCCACCACCGTCAGGGCCAGGCCGGCCGCAATGCCCAGCGCCACGGTGGTGTGCACCGCCTTTTTCAGTGCGGCGTCATCCTTTGCGCCGAAATACCGGGCCACCAGCACGCCGGCGCCCAGGCTGACGCCGTTGACAAAGCCGGTGAGCAGAAAGATCAGGCTGCCCGACGACCCCACCGCCGCCAGCGCATCCTCGCCGATAAAGTTGCCCACGATCAGCGAGTCCACCGCATTGTACAGCTGCTGGAACAGATTGCTGAAAAAGATGGGGATGGCAAACGTGAGCATCCCCCTGGCCACGCTTCCGCTGGTAAGCGATACCTGCCCCTTGAACAATTCCTTCACATCCTTGGCGCAAATTGCTGCGCGCCCCGGCCGCCGGCGGCGGACAGAACGCGCAGTGATTTTCATATTATACATTCCTGTACAGGATGTCAAGGCCGGGCGCCCCTGCAGCGGAGCGCCCGGCTTTCGCACACATATTTTTTTGAAAACCTGTGTTTGTATCCCCGGCGGCTTACAGCGCGCCGGTCTGGCGCAAAAAGTCCAGCACCGCGCCCTTGGGCTTGGCGCCCAGGCTCTGGCCCACGTTCTGGCCGTTCTTGAAAACGATCAGGGTGGGGATGCTCTGCACGCCGAACTGGGCGGCCAGGGCGGGCTGCTCGTCCACGTTGACCTTGCCCACCTTGACGGCCGGGGTAGTCTCGGCGATGTCATCCACCACGGGGCTCATCATGCGGCAGGGGCCGCACCAGCTGGCCCAGAAATCGATCAGCACCGGCTTGTCGCTGTTCAGCACTTCGGTATTGAAATTGTCCTTGGTAATGGTCAAAACTGCCATGGTAGCACTCTCCTTTGCATACAGCTTGCGGTTTGGGGGCGGGTTTGCTTGTCTGCCTGTATTGTACCCTGCTTTTGCGGGGCATTCTGTGGCTGCGGCAACAAAATGCACGCGCTTCTGCGGGCCGGCTTTGCTATGGTGTATCTGAATGCCGGGGCCGGATGCGCCCCTTGCCGCTATTGTAGCAAGCCGCCCCGCGCCCCGTCAACGGAAAATGCCGCCGCTGATACAACTTTGCTGACTTTGGGGGGTATGATCCGGATATGCCGGAACCCCCGGCATACCGCAAAGCGGCCGCTTTTAGCGGAGTGCGCACAAGGAAGCATTGCCGCAAAATCTATCAAAAACAGGCCGTTGGCTGCGTTGCCGTCGCTTGGCGTCCACAAAGGACGCCGGCGTTCCGGCGCCTTGCCACCAACCCGTTTTTGCGATTTTTTCGGTGCTTCGCAGTTTTGCTGCTCGTGCAGCAAAACCAAAGCTTCCTTATGCTTACTCCGCGTTCCGGCCGAAGTTTTCCAATTAGAACTAATTTTGCAATTTCAACTCTTTGTATTTTATCCGCAAGTCAATGCCAAAACGGCAGGAGGTCCCCCATGAAGCAAACGCCGTCAAACGGACCGCGCCGGGAGCTGGCGCTGGTCATCCCTGCGCTGGACCCCGGCCGGGAGCTGCCCGGCCTGCTGGCCCGGCTGCGCCCGGACTGGGCCGGCCCGGTGGTGGTCGTGGACGACGGCAGCGGCCGGCAGGCCCGGGCCGTGTTTGCCGCCGCCGGGCAGCTGGGCGCCACCGTGCTGCACCACGGCGGCAACCGCGGCAAGGGCGCGGCGCTGAAAACCGCCCTGCACTACTGCCGCACCGCCTGGCCCGGCCTGGCGGGCTGCGTCACCGCCGATGCGGACGGCCAGCATTCCGCGGCCGACATCCTGCGGGTGGCCGACGCGCTGCGCAGCCACCCCGGCAGCCTGGTGCTGGGGGTGCGGGACTTTTCCGCCCCCGGCGTGCCGCTGCGCAGCCGGCTGGGCAACCGCCTGACGCGCTGGGCGCTGCGGCTGGCGTGCGGGCTGCGCCTGGCCGACACCCAGACCGGCCTGCGGGGCATCCCCATGGATCTTGTGCCCGAACTGACCGGCCTGCCCGGCAGCCGCTACGAGTTCGAGACCGCCATGCTGCTGGCGGCCCAAAGCGCCGGGCGGACCTTTGTGCAGGTACCCATCGCCACGGTGTATGCGGACGGCAACCGGGGCAGCCATTTCCGCCCGCTGGCCGACGGCCTGCGGGTGTGGGCGCAGCTGGCCGGGCCGCTGCGGCGCTTTGCGGGGGCGTCGCTGGCGTCGGCAGCGGTGGACCTGGGGCTGTTTGCGGTGCTGGCCCGGTGGCTGCGGCCGCTGGGCTGGTGGCACCTGGCGGCCGCCACGCTGGGCGCGCGGGCGGTGTCCGCCTGCTGCAATTTCGCGCTGAACCGGGCGCTGGTGTTCCGGCTGCGGCAGGGCGCCGGCCGGGCGGCGGGGCGCTACGCCCTGCTGTGCCTGTGCCAGGCGGCGGCCAGCGCCCTGCTGACCACCCTGCTGGCCGCCGCGCTGCCCCTGCCGGAAACGCTGTGCAAGATTTTGATCGACACCGCGCTGTTCTTTTTGGGCTATGCGGTGCAGCGGCGGTGGGTGTTTGCCCCCGCCGCCCCGAAAGGAGGGCACGCCCCATGACCGCCCTTTTGCTGCTGTTCCTTTTGCTGTGCGCCGGCGCGGGCGTCTGCGCGCTGGCCCGCTGCCCCATGGAGGAGGGCCTGCCCCTGGCCCTGCTGGGGCTGATCGCCGCCGGGTATCCGCTGGCGCTGGCGGGCGGCACCGCCTGGCTGGGCCTGCTGCCCTGGCTGGCTGCCGCCGGCGGCGTGCTGGCGGTGCTGCGCCGCCGGCCCTGCGGGCGGGCGCTGTGGCAGGGCGCGGCGCTGTTTGTGCTGTTTGGGGCGCTGTACTGGTGGCTGTGCCGGGGGCACTGGTTTACCGACTGGGACGACTTTTCCCACTGGGGCCGGGCGGCCAAGTGGATGTTTGAGACCGACACCCTGTACACCGTTCCCGCCAGTGCCGACGGCTTCAAAAGCTACCCGCCTGCCACCGCGCTGTGGCAGGTGATGCTGCTGCAGGCCGGCGGGTGCGGCTTCCGGGAGGACGTGGCCCTGTACGCCAACGCCCTGCTGACGGCGGCGCTGCTGCTGATCCCCTTCCGGGCGGTGCCGGCGGCGCGGCGGCCGCTGGGCGCGGCGGTCACGGCGGTATTGGCGGCCTTTGGCCCGCTGCTGGTCTACCCCAGCTATTTTGCCCGCGCCAGTGTGGACGGCCTGCTGGGGGTGTTCTGCGCGGCGCTGCTGCTGTGCGGATTTCTGCCGGGGCGCACGGCCGCCTCGCCCTGGCTGGAGGCGCTGGGCTGCTTTGTGCTGGCGCTGGTCAAATCCACCGGCGCGGGGCTGGCTGTTCTGGCAGCGGCGGCGCTGGCGGCAGCCCGCGGGGCTTTCCGGCGGGCCAAGCCGGGCCGGGCGCCGGCCGGCCCGGCGGTTTCGGCCCTGGCGCCGCTGGGGCTGGCCCTGGCGGCAAAGTTCAGCTGGTCGGCCCACCTGGCCGCCATGGGCGCGGCGGAGCGGTGGCAGACCGGCCAGATGGGCCTGCTGCGCAGCCTGTGGAGTTTGCTGATCGGCAACATCCCGCCCTACCGGGCCGAGGTCCTGCGCCAGTTTGCCGGCGTGCTGCTGACCCGCGGCAACTACGGCGCGGCGGGCAGCCTGCCCTTTCTTGCCTGGCCGCTGGCCTTCTGCCTGCTGATGGCCGCGGCCGGGTGCATCGCCCGCGCGCCGCGCATGGCCGGGCTGGCGGCCGCCGCGCTGGGGGTGACGGCCGCGTTTGCCGCCGGGCTTTTGTACAGCTATCTGTTTGTGTTCGACCCCATCGAGGCCGTCTATCTGGCGTCGGTCTACCGCTATCTGGACAGCTGCGTCATGCTGCTGGCCCTTACCGGCGCGCTGGCGGCGGGGGTGGCCTGCTGCCGGGCAAAAGCCGGATGGCAGGCCGCGCCGCTGGCCGTCTGCCTGGCGTGGGCGGGGCTGTTCCCGCTGGGGCCCGCGGTGCAGGCGGTGGCCGAAGCCCCCATCCTGGCCGCCGAAAGCCGGCAGGAGCGCATCCTCTCCCGCCGGGCTGCCGGGCGCATCCGGGCGCTGGGGCAGGAGGCCCCCCGCGTCTGGGTCATCACCGCCAACGACGGCGGCGCGGCCCAGGGCCGCATCGAGTACGACCTGCTGCCCCTGCAGCTGCCCGCCCAGGCCTCCATCCTGATGGTAGACCCGCCGGAGGGCGCGCCCTGGGCGCGGGAGATCTCGGCCGAAGAATGGAGCCGCGAGCTGGCCGAGGGCTTTGACTACGTGTACATCTACTGCCCGGAGGACCAGTTTGTGCGGGACTACCTGGCGGTGTTTGAGCCGGGCAGCCAAAGCCATGTGACGGTGGACCAGATGTTCCGGGTCATCCCGCAGGCCGACGGCACCGCCCGGCTGCGCTGGCTGCCGGGATGACCGGGCGGCTGGCTGAAACGCATGGTCTCGGCGTCGCCAAGGATCTCCTGCAAATCATCCAGGTCGCCCGGCGCAAACGGGCGCACGGTGGTGCGCGGCGTTTCCAGGTACATATCCCATCCTCCTTTGTATGCAAAAGCGTGCGGGGTCCGCGCCCCGCTTTGTTATAAAGGATACCATAGCCGGCGCAGAATTGCATCCCGTGCATAAATTTGCAAAGCATTCATCAAATTGTGTCCGTGCAAAAAACAAATGGCGCCGGAATGTGGACATTTTTTCGGATTTTCTCTTGCACAATGGCCCGTCTCGTTGTAAAATAAATAACGTGCAGCAAAGGTGCTGCGCCCCATTGCCCGGTGCTGCCGGGCCGGGGCCGGCGCATTTGCGGACAAAACATGGCGCAGCGCCGCTCCCGGGCGGCAACGTGCCGCCATTTTTAAGAGGGAGAGTGTATTACCATGTCCATCAAGAATGCATACCTGGCAGGCGTGTACGAGGGCCTGGCCGCCCGCAACGCCGAGCAGAAGGAGTTCCTGCAGGCGGCCGAGGAAGTTCTCGAAAGCCTGGAGCCTGTCGTTGCGGCCCGCCCGGAGATCGAGAAAAACGGCCTGATCGAGCGCCTGGTGGAGCCGGAGCGCGTGGTCATGTTCCGCGTGCCCTGGGTGGATGACAACGGCAAGGTGCAGGTCAACCGCGGCTACCGCGTCCAGTTCAACTCCGCCATCGGCCCCTATAAGGGCGGCCTGCGCTTCCACAAGAGCGTCAACCTGTCCGTCATCAAGTTCCTGGGCTTTGAACAGGTGTTCAAAAACAGCCTGACCGGCCTGCCAATGGGCGGCGGCAAGGGCGGCTGCGACTTTGACCCCCACGGCAAGAGCGACGCCGAGGTCATGCGCTTCTGCCAGAGCTTTATGACCGAGCTGTACCGCCACATCGGCCCCGACTGCGACGTGCCCGCCGGCGACATCGGCGTGGGCGGCCGCGAAATCGGCTTTATGTACGGCCAGTACAAGCGCATCACCAACAGCTTTGTGGGCGTGCTGACCGGCAAGGGCATCCCCTACGGCGGCAGCCTGGCCCGCACCGAGGCCACCGGCTACGGCCTGTGCTACTTTGCCGACGAGATGCTCAAGGCCAACGGCAAGAGCTTTGACGGCGCCAGGGTCGTTATTTCCGGCAGCGGCAACGTGGCCATCTACGCCAACCAGAAGACCACCCAGCTGGGCGGCAAGGTCATTGCCATGAGCGACTCCAACGGCTACATCGTGGACGAAAACGGCATCGACTACAAGGTCATCCAGCAGATCAAGGAGGTCAAGCGCGACCGCATCAAGACCTATCTGGAGTATGTGCCCTCCGCCAAGTATGTCGAGGGCAGCGCCGGCATCTGGACTGTCCCCTGCGACATCGCCCTGCCCTGCGCCACCCAGAACGAGCTGCCGCTGGACGGCGCCAAGGCCCTGGTAGCCAACGGCTGCTACGCCGTGGCCGAGGGCGCCAACATGCCCTCCACCCCGGAGGCCATCGCTTACCTGCAGGCCAGCAACGTGCTGTTCGCCCCCGCCAAGGCGTCCAACGCCGGCGGCGTCGCCACTTCCGGCCTGGAGATGAGCCAGAACTCCCAGCGCCTTGCCTGGACCTTTGACGAGGTGGACGGCAAGCTGCAGGGCATCATGAAGAACATCTACGCCAACGCGGCCGCCGCAGCCGAGACCTACGGCATGAAGGGCAACCTGGTGGCCGGCGCCAACATCGCCGGCTTTACCAAGGTGGCCGACGCCATGCTGGCCCAGGGCATCGTCTGATCCCGCCCGCTTTGCTGAACCATTGACAAACTGCCCCCGCCCGGTAAAATCCGGGCGGGGGCAGTTTTGCGTGGAGTTTCCGCACAAACTTTCAGGGCGCCCGGCAAAACCGGACGCCCTGAAAGCGGTATCTGGAAAATAAGAGGATGGCAGATAAGTCCCCGGCGCCGCAGCACGGGCGCGCGGGGCGCACCCCGCCGTACCCGTACCTGTTGTATCCGCCGCCGGCCGGGCCGGCGGCTTTTTCTTTTACACGATCTGCGCGGACTTGTGCATACCGGTCTTGAGGAACTCGACCCACTCGGCAATGTTGACCGCATGGTCGCCGAAGCGTTCCAGGTACTTGGTGATCATAAACAGGTCCAGCGCGGTGTTGGCGTCGTTGGGGTGGGCGGCGATGTAGTTGGCGATCTCGCCGCTGATGCGGTTGAAGGATGCGTCGGCCTTGTCGTCCCGGCGGATGACCTTGGCGGCCATGTCCAGGTCCACCTGGACATAGGCGCCCACGGCGTCCTTGACCATGCGGTGGACCAGGTCGCCCATCTCGTAGATGTCCTCCATGACGCCCACGGTGGCGGCGCGGTCCAGCTGCAGGTGCAGCACGATCTCGGCAATGTCGGCGGCCTGGTCGGCGATGCGCTCGATGTCGGTGACCATCTTCAGCGCGGTAGAGACCTTGCGCAGGTCGGTGGCGACCGGCTGCTGGCGCAGGATCAGCGTCAGGCAGCGGTGCTCCACCTCCCGCTCCAGGTTGTCGATCTCGGTGTCGCCGGCGATGATGGTGCGGGCCAGCTCCTTGTTGCCGGTGCGCAGCGCCTCCAGCGCGCTGCCGATGGCGTTGCCTGCGGCGTGGCCCATCCGGGCCAGCATGGTATCCAGCTCCAGCAGGGCGGCGTCATACTCTTTGCGGCTGCTGTATCCCATAGGATGAATCCTCCTTATGTAAAATAAGTATCCGAATCAGCCGAAGCGGCCGGAGATGTAATCCTCGGTGCGCTTGTCGGACGGGGTGGCGAACAGGCGCTCGGTGGGGCCCATCTCCACCAGCTCGCCCAGCAGGAAGAAGGCGGTCTTGTCCGAGATACGGGCGGCCTGCTGCATGTTGTGGGTGACGATGACGATGGTGTAGTCCTTCTTCAGGTCCATGACCAGCTCCTCCACGCGGCTGGTGGAGATGGGGTCCAGGGCGGAAGTGGGCTCGTCCATCAGCAGGACTTCCGGCTCCACGGCCAGGGCGCGGGCGATGCACAGGCGCTGCTGCTGGCCGCCGGACATGCCCAGGGCGGACTTTTTCAGCCGATCCTTGACCTCGTCCCAGATGGCGGCGCCGCGCAGCGACCGCTCGACGATCTCGTCCAGCTGGGCTTTGCTGCGGATGCCGTGGGTGCGGGGGCCGTAGGCGATGTTGTCATAGATGCTCATGGGGAAGGGGTTGGGCTTCTGGAACACCATGCCCACCCGCTTGCGCAGGACGTTGACGTCCAGCTTGTCCTTGAAGATGTCCACGCCGTCCAGCTTGACGTCGCCGGTGATGCGGCAGCCCTCCACCAGGTCGTTCATACGGTTGAGGGTCTTGAGGAAGGTGGACTTGCCGCAGCCGGAGGGGCCGATAAAAGCGGTGACTTCCTTTTCGGGAATATCCATGCTGACGCCCTTCAGGGCATGGAACTGGCCGTAATAGAGGTTCAGGTCCCTGACTTCAAACTTATTCATCGTTCTGATTTCCTTTCGTCAATTTCCCTGCAATAAAGCTGGACAGCGCGTTGATGCCCAAAACCAGCACCAGCAGCACCACGGCGGTGCCAAAGGCTTCGCCCACGTGCAGGCCCTCGCTGGAAAGCACGTACATGTGCACGGCCAGGGTACGGGTAGAGTCAAACAGGAAGTCGGCGCCGGAGGCCATGCGGGCGGTGGAGCCGGCGGTGTAGATCAGCGCGGCGGTCTCGCCCACGATACGGCCGGTGCCCAGGATGATGCCGGACAGGATGCCGGGCATGGCCGGGGGCAGCACGATGGAGAACACCGTGCGCAGCTTGCCGGCGCCCAGGCCGAAGCTGCCTTCGCGGTAGCTGTCGGGCACCGCCAGCAGCGCCTCCTCAGTGGTGCGCATGATCAAAGGCAGGATCATGATGGACATGGTCAGCGCACCGGCCAAAAGCGACATGCCAAAGTGCAGCGTGCCCACAAAGAACAGCATGCCGAACAGGCCATAGACGATGGAGGGGATGCCCTGCAGCGTCTCGGCGGTGACGCGCACCACCTTGACCAGCTTGCTGCCGCGGGGGGCGTACTCCACCAGGTAGATGGCGGCGAACACGCCCAGCGGGGTGGCGATCAGCAGCGAGATCAGCGTCATCAGCACGGTGTTGATCAGCGACGGAACCAGCGAGACGTTGTCGGAGTTGTACTCCCAGGCAAACAGCGAGGGTTTCAGGTTGGGGATACCGCGGACCAGGATATATCCTACGATCAGCACCAGCACGGCGGCGGTCAGGAAGGCGGCCACACGCACCAGCCACCGGGTCACGGCGGAAAACACGCGGGCGCCGCTGCGGTTCTGGAACGGGTCGGTGCCCTTGCCGGTCTTTTTGACGGCGGTGGGCCTGCTCTCGGTCAGGTCGGCCGGGGCCTGGGTGACGGCCCCGTTTGCGTTGATACTAAGCTCAGGCATCTTTTTTCCCTCCCTTGACCAGGCTGAAGCAGAGGTTGATCAGCAGGATAAAGACGAACAGCACGACGCCGGTGGCGATCAGCGCCTGTCGGTGCAGGCCGGTGGCGTAGCCCATCTCCAGCACGATGTTGCTGGTCATGGTGCGCAGGCCCTCGAACAAGCCGCTGGGCATGATGGGCTGGTTGCCGGCCACCATGATGACGGCCATCGTTTCGCCGATGGCGCGGCCGACGCCCAGGATGACGGCGGACAGAACACCGGACTTGGCGGCAGGCAGCATGATGGTAAAGACGCTGCGCTCGTGGGTGGCGCCCAGGGCCAGGCTGCCCTCGTAATAGCTGCCGGGCACGGCGTCCAGCGAAGTTTTGGAGACGGTGATGATGGTGGGCAGGATCATGATGCCCAGCACCAGGCTGGCGGTGAACATGCTCATGCCGCTGCCGTCAAAGGGATCGGCCAAAGCGGCGACCCAGGGCACCAGCACCATGACGCCGAAGAAACCGTAGACGACGGAGGGGATGCCGGCCAGCAGCTGGATGGCGGGCAGCAGGATCTTTTTGATCCGTTCAGAGGCAAAGAAGGAGAGATACATCGCAGTCAGCAGGCCCACAGGCACGCCCACGATCAGCGCGCCGGCCGTGACGTAAATGCTGCCCACGATCATGGGGAAGATGCCGTAAATATCGTTGGAGGGGCGCCATTCGGTGCCCAGCAGGAAGTTGAGGGGGCCGATCTCAAAGATGGTGGGCAGACCGTTTGCAAACAGGAAGACGCAGATCAGCGCCACCGCCAGGATCGAGACGCAGGCGCAGACGATGAACAGAATGCGCATGGCGTTCTCTTTGAACTGGGAGGTCGAAGGCTTTGCCTGGACCGCCGCAGCCGGAGCATTGTTTTCCATACCAGATACCTCGCTTGTTGCTCGTTGAAAAGTCCTTGACTGTTTTGTTCCCCTGCTGCCTGTTCTGGCGCAACAGAACCGGGCGGCTCCGCGACGCTGGAACCCCAGCAGTCAGACATTCGGTGCTCGCCCGGCTTGTTTGCCGCGGCCGGTCAGGGCCGTAGTAGGTTGTTACTGAACGTCAGCCCAGTCAGTGACCTCGCCGGTGTAGATACCGCGCAGGCTGTCCATGCTGATGTTGGAGACGGCGTTCTCGGTGTTGACGATGACCGCGATGCCGTCCATGGCCAGCTGGGTGGAGACAGCGCCCTGGCTTGCCTCGTCATCCGAGATGGCGCGGCTGGCCATGCCCACCTGGTAGGTGCCGTCCAGAGCACCGGTCACGCCGTTGGTGGAGTCGGTGGTCTGCAGGTCGATGGAAGCGTTGGGGTTAACGTCGGCCATGTAGGTCTCGATCAGCTTCTCCATCACAGGAGAGACAGAGGAGGAACCGCCCACAGCCAGGCTGCCGGAAGGCTGGGTGCTGGTGTAAGCCTCGGCGGCATCGTCGCCGATGTAGCCTTCCTCGGTGCAGATGGCCTGGCCGTCAGCAGACATCACCCAGTTGACAAAGTCCTGGGTCAGCTCGTCCTGGGCGCTGATGTCGCCTTTGGTGACGATGTTGAAGGGACGGCTGATGGGGTAGGTGCCGGCCTTGACGTTGTCGGTGGTGGGCTCGACGCCGTCCACGGCGATGCCCTTGACGGTCTCGTTCAGGCTGCCCATGGAGATGTAGCCGATGGCGCTGGGCTCAGCCTGGACAGAGGTCATGACGTTGTTGGTGGAGTTGGCGACCTGGGCGGTGGCGATGGTCATATCGCCCTCGTCGGTCTCGACGCCGGTCAGCTCAATGAAGGCGCTGCGGGTGCCGGAGCCGTCCTCACGGGTGACAACGGTGATGCTGCCGGAAGCGCCGGTGCCCTCGTCGGAAGCTGCGCTGCTCTCCTCGGTGGTGGAGGCGGCGGAGCTGCTCTCCTCAGCGGCAGAGCTGGACTCGCTGCTGGAAGGGGTGGAGCTGCAGGCAGCCAGGCTCAGGGCCAGGGCGGCAGCACAGATAGAAGCAAGTACACGTTTCATAAGTATATTCTTCTCCCTTTTTGCCGTAATGTATGGCTTATTTGATACCGGGGCGGCCGGGCCGCCCGTGTTCCCTCGGAACGATTCTATTCTAGCGCCGCGGCGGCATTTTATCGACCATATTGCAGTACAATCTTCGTAAAACCAATGTAAGGCATTTCGGGTTTTTGTAAAGGGGCGGTAAAATCGCCGGCATTTCTTTACGCGGTTTTTACAAAGCTGCTTCCGGGAGCGGGCCTGCCCGCTGAAAAACCAGCATAACGCCCAAAAAACATCCCGCCGCTTTGTCGCAAACGCGCAGAGGCCGGCGGAAGTTTTCCACATCGCTGTCGAAAACTTTTTGCTCCGGGGCGACAGGTTTTCGCAGCTTCCGCAGGGCGGCGGGGGTATACTCAGGGCATCGCAGCGGGGCGGGGCCTGCGCCCGCCCCTGCACGGTACATATCTGCCCGGATGTTGTGCGGGCCTGCCCGCGCCAGGCGCCCTTTTCCGCCGGATGCTGCGGGGACAAGCCCCGTCCCCCCGCCGGCCTGCGCCGCCGCGCACGCCGCCTGACGCTTTGCACGCCCGCCGCCCGGACACGGCTGCCGCCGTCCATCCCGTGCCGTCCCCGCTGCGCCGCACCTCTTTGCCCGGAAAAGGAGGGACCCAGCATGAGAATCACCGCCCCCTGTATCGCCGCCGCATTTTCGGCGGCGCTGGCCGCCTGCTGCCTGGCGGCAGGCCACGGCCATGCCCCCGCCGTCCGGCCCGTTCTGCCCGCCGTACAGTCCTGCCCCGCGCTGCAAAGCGCCGGCCAGGCTTTGACCGTCCTGCGCCGCCGCACACTGGCAGCGGCCCGCCGCACCGCGCAGGCATTGCTGCTTTGCCTGGCGGCCGCTGCCGCCGCGCTGATCCTGCCGGCCGGCGCCGAGCTTTGGGTGGAGCCGCAGGCCCTGCCTGCCGGCTGCACGCCCCCGCCCCGCCGGCTGCGGCTGCCCGGCCGGGGCCACGCCGCCCGGCCCGGCCGCAGTACGCCGCCCGGACGCAGATCCGGACCGGCCCGCGCCGGACCAGATCTGCCGGCAGAACACAAGCCGGGCCGCCGGATGCCCCGGCTGCACCTTGTCCCCTTTTCTGCCTTTTCTTTGTTTCCGTCCCCGCTCCCCGGCCTTCCTGACGGCGATATGAGCCGGAACACCGCCGAAGCCATTTGCTGCCTGCACAGGCCGCCTTTCCCCGCCGCTGCCGCCCGCTGCCGGGCGGGATCAAGTCCGGCGGCGGCCCAGCCTTGACCGGCCCCAACGGCCGGCGACATAGATCCCCCTGCGTTTGCCCGCCTTGACCCGGCTGCCCCGCGGCAGCCTGCCCATCGCATCTTCCGCCCGGCCGGCCCCGCAAGCCGCCGGCCGAGGGCGGAAACCCTGCCGTTCCCAACGCGCCGCCGGCGCCGGGCCGCCCGCCCACCGCGCCCCTGCCGCGCCTGAACCCCTGCCGCCGCGCCGGGAACCGCGGTTTTCCCCCTTTCCATACCCAAACAGCGCCCGCACGTCCCCCGCGTGCGGGCGTTTGCCGTTTTGGCCGTATTGATTTGTGCCCCGGCGCCTGTTATAATATGTATTAAGTGTAAACAAAATCTCATGGGCGCGCGGTTTTCGCCGCCGCCGGAACAGGACGGCAGGACAGTGGCTAACATCGATATTGCGGCATTCATCGAACAGTGCGGCATCCGCAAAGCGCGCTTTGGCGGACTGGAACCGGACGACGTGCGTCAGGCCATGCTGGCCCTGAGCAGCGAGTATGAAAAGCGCCTGTCCCGCGCAGAGGACCGGGCCAAGCAGCTGCAGCAGGAAAACGCCGGGCTGGAAAAGCACTGCCAGGCCCTGACCGCGCGCAACCGCCTGCTGACCGACCAGAACGTGACGCTGGCCGGCAGCAGCGACAATTACTCCCGCCAGCGCCAGGAGCTGAGCGGCCAGGTGTCCAGCCTGCGGGACAAAAACCGCTCGCTGTCCGACCAGAACGCCGTCCTGACACTGAAAAACGCCGACCTGACGCGGGAGAACAAGCGCCTGCAGAAGGACGCCGAAGAGGCCCGCGCCGCGCTGACCGTAAAGGGCCGCGCCCTGGACGAGGAAAAGCGCAGCTTTGACGCCGAGCGCCAGCGCCTGCTGGACGAGGCCAACGCCGAGGCCAAACGCATTGTGGACGAAGCCAGCGCCAAGGCCGACAGCACCGCCCGCCAGGCGCAGACCGACGCCGAGGCCATTGCACGCGCGGCCCGCGAGCAGGCCCGCCAGCAGGCCCAGGAGCTGGTGGACGCCGCCGCGGCCGAGGCCAACGAGATCCAGAACATCCACCAGCTGCGGCTGAACAGCCTGAAAGCGGAGATCGCCCACATGGACGCCCGCCGCACCGAGCTGGCGGACTACCTGAAGCACATGGCCGAGGTGCTTTTGGACGCCAGCCGGGAAGCCCAGGAGAACGCCCCCGCGCCGGCCGACAACGACGCCGGCGGCGGGCAGCCGCTGGAGCTGCACCCGGTGGAGGCCCCGCCGGTCCGGCTGGACCTGTCCGAGACGGCCATTGCCAAGGCGGCGGCAGAACTGGCCGCCGAGACCCCGCCGGAACCGGAGACCCCGCCGGTGGACCCCAACCATGTGGAGCCGGCCGGCGAACCGCTGCCGGAGCCGGAGCCTGCGTCCCGCCACAGCTTTACGCTGGTGACCGACGAGGAACAGCCCGGCTTTGCCCCTGCGCCCGCCGATTTTGAAAAGCCCACCCACGAGGTGCCGGGCATGATCTTCTCGCAGCCCATTGTGCGGCAGGCCCAGGAGCCGGTGCTGGACGAAGCGCCCCCCGCCGCCGGTCCCCGCCGCCCGGTGCTGCCGGTTCTGGACGACGACGAGGAGGAGGACGCCCTGTCCGCGCCGCCGGAGCCGTCCCGGCAGGAGGCCCCGGCAAAGCCCGCCGACCCCAAAGCGGCCCGCCGCCGGGCGCTGGCGCTGCACGCGGTGCGCGCTTTGCGCCGCCGTGCCGCCGGCGCCGGGGCACGGTGACCCCCGCAGCCGATCCAAATACCAAAACAGCTCCCCCCGCCGTGCGGATACCCGCGGCAGGGGGAGCTGTTCTGTTGTTTGGGGCGTCCGGGCGCTTACAGCGACTCCAGCATGCGGACCACAATGGCGGTGGCGGTCTTGACGTACTCGGCAATGCTGAAATCCTTGACCACCAGCACCTCGTAGCCGGACTCGTCGGCGTTGTCGCTCATGGCGCGCAGGATCACGCAGGGCACGCCGTTGCGGGCCGCGATCTGGCTGACCGCCGCGCCCTCCATCTCGACGCAGTCGGGGTGGCAGGCGGCGGCGATGGCGTTTTTCGTCTTGCTGTCGCCGATAAAGCGGTCGCCGGTGGCGATGCGCCCGGCAATGGCCTTGACGCCGCAGGCGGCGCAGGCATCCATGGCGGCCTGCACCAGCGCGGGGTCGCCGGGGTACTCGTCCAGGAAGGGCGCGCTCTGGTCCAGCATGTCCATGTCGGCGTCGTGGTAAAGCACCGTTCTGCCCACCACCACGTCGCCGATGCCGATCTCGGCCGACAGGTTGCCGCCCACACCGGAGAAGATGATGGCGTCGGCGCCGTAGCGGGTCACCAGCACCTGGACGGTGGCGGCGGCGTTTGCCTTGCCCATGCCGGCGCAGCAGACCACCACGTTTTTGCCGTGGAGCGTGCCGGTGTGGTACTCCACCCCGGCGTAGGTCTCTTTGGTCACATCAGACAGGCGGGCGCAGAGCTGGTCCACCTCTTCGGGCATGGCGCCCATGATCGCGTAAGTCATGGCGAAATCCTTTCGTTGTTTGGTTATTCGGGTGCGGCCGTTGGCCGCGGGGCGGGGATCTTTCCGGCGGAGTTGTGTCGTGCCGGCGCCCGCCCATGGCCGGCAGAGCTTTGCGCAAGCCCGAACTCCTGCCGGCAGGCACAGGGGTTCCCGGCAGGCGAAACCGCCCGCCGCCCCGCGTCACACGTTGAACAGAAACTCGATGATGTCGCCGTCCTGCACCACGTACTCCTTGCCCTCGGTGCGCTGCAGGCCTTTGGCCTTGACGGCGGCGTAGTCAAAGCCGCAGTCGGCCAGCGTGTCGTAGGCGATGACCTGGGCGCGGATAAAGCCCCGCTCAAAGTCCGAGTGGATCTTGCCGGCGGCCTGGGGGGCCTTGGTGCCCTTTTTGATGGTCCAGGCGCGGCACTCCTTTTTGCCGTCGGTCAAAAAGCTGATCAGGCCCAAAAGCTCGTAGCTGGCCTTGATCAGGTTGTCCAGGCCGGTGGCCTCGATGCCCATCTCGTGCAGGAAGGCGAGTTTTTCCTCCTCGCTGGAGCCGGCGATGTCCTCCTCGGTCTTGGCGCAGATGGGCATGGCCTGGGCCTGCTCCTCGGCGGCGCGGGCCTGCACCAGCGGGAAGTAGGGGTTGTTGCCGATGCCGCCCAGCAGGTCGTCCTCGCCCACGTTGCAGGCGTAGATCACCGGCTTGGCGGACAGCAGGCCCAGCTCTTTCAGCGTTTTGGCCTGGGCCTCGTCGCCCTCGTCGGTCTCAAAGGTGCGGGCGGGTTTGCCGGCCTCCAGGTGATCGGCCAGCTGCTGCAGCCAGGCGGCCTCGGCGGCGGCCGCCTTGTTGCCGGTCTTGGCGGCCTTGGCCTGGCGGCCCAGCCGGTTGGTGACGGCCTCCAGGTCGGCCAAAATCAGCTCCATGTCGATGGCCTCGATGTCCCGGATGGGATCGACGCTCTCCGGCTTGTTCACGTCCTCCACCACATGGACGATGTTGTCGTCGTCAAAGCAGCGCACCACATGCACGATGGCGTCGCATTCCCGGATATGGCCCAAAAACTTGTTGCCCAGGCCTGCGCCCTGGGACGCGCCCTTGACCAGCCCGGCAATGTCCACGAATTCGACGATGGCGGGGGTCTTTTTGTCGGTTTTCCAAAGCTCGGCCAGCTTGTCCAGCCGGGCGTCCGGCACCGGGACGATGCCGGTGTTCGGCTCGATGGTGCAGAAGGGGTAGTTGGCCGCCTGGGCGTTCTGGGTGTTGGTCAGCGCGTTGAACAGCGTGGACTTGCCCACGTTGGGCAGGCCGACGATTCCTAATTTCATATATCTCTACATCTCCTTAAAAAATGCTGTATTTACAAGGTTTTTCGCACTTTGGCGTTTTGGCGGCTACGCCATTTTTACGCCAATTACGCATTGACTTGTATTGGATTATATCAACATACGCTGCTGAGCTGAAATTGCTTGACCGCCTGATCCAGCGTTTCATTAGTCACATGAACATACCGATCCATTGTGGTTTTAATGCTGGCGTGTCCCAGCAGCTTTTGCAGCACTTTCGGCTGCATTCCGCTTTCAATCGCACGGGTTGCGTAGGTATGGCACAGCGCGTGCATACAAAAGCGGTTGATCCCCGCTTCATCGCAAAGCTTATAGAGGTGGGTATCATAGGAACTGTTTTTTGCCGGTTCCCCTGTGCGCCAGTTGATAAAGACCAGATCACGCATCACAAGCCGGGAAGTAACGCCGGTGCGCCTGTCCATATATTCCAGCGTTTGCGACAGCAGCGGGGATTCTTTTCTGCCGCTCCGGCTATCCCACACCTCTTTCAGAATGTCATACGCCTTATCCGTCAAAGGAATGGTGCGATAACTCTGCTGAGTTTTGGGAGGACCGGCACGCCAAACTTTCTGTGCGTGACGAAACTCCAAGGTCTTGTTTACCGTAAGCGTTCGGCGCTCAAAGTCGATGGCATCCCATGTTAAGCCAATCATTTCCCCGGTGCGCAATCCCGTTTCGAGGATGAGCGCATACTGGTTATAATTGTGGGAGCGCCGTGCTGTTTCGAGAAATAGGCGCTGTTCCTCCCGCGTCAGATAGTGAATATCATCCACAGCGCGAACGGGCTTTGAAAACCGAACGCCATCCATGGGGTGCTTTGCAATCAGGTCGTTCATCTTCGCCGCCTTAAACATTGTCCCCATCGTAATGTATGCCTGGCGAATGGTGGAGCCTGCGTAATCCGCATCCATCTGGATGAACACCTTTTTGCAGTGCATCGGTTTTACATTGGCAATCAACATCTTCCCGATTACCGGCTGAATATTGCGGACATATCGTTCCCGGTAATTTCTGAGCGTGTTGGGTGCCAGATCCCCGACAATATTTTCAATCCAGAAATTGAACCACTCATCAACCGTCGTATCGGTAGCCACAAATACATCGTCATGCTTATCGGCGTACTTTGCGTCCTCAATCCAGTTCCGTGCCTCGGGCAGCGTCTGAAAATACTTCTCATGCCGCTTCCCGGCTCTATCAACAAATCGTGCGCTATACAATCCGTCCTTTCTTTGGTAGATACCCTTACCGCAGTCTTTTCCCTTGAGATTCTTTCCCATGGACGAGCTCCTTTCCCGCAGAGAAGAAAAGAGCACACTACTACACTATATAGTATAGCGCATGGTGCTCTTTTCCTCAAGGCTTCTCCGCGAATTTTTCAAATGCAATGTCAGATCACGAGAGCCTGACTGATGTACTGTTCAAACTCTTTGCGTTTCACCAATTTCTTGCTGCCTACAAAAAGCACAAACGGACAGTTTGGAGAACGCAGCATACCGTCGATTTTATTGATTCCGATATTACTGTACTCGGCGGCTTCCTTTGCCGTGAGTGTCATTTTCAGGTGGATCGGCACCTTGCCGATAGAATTTTCCATTTGATTGCCCCCTTCCATAAGAATAGTAGTTCGTCAATTTATCCGATTCAGAATTTTCGCCGCCCGCTTTACATTTTCCGCAGCATTGCCTTTTCGGAAATTCTCGCCGTTAAACCGGATGGGGACGCAGACCTCCAAAACTCTGTCATAGATGCGGCGCTCGTCCAGATCGGTAGCTTTCTGCATCACGGAAAGCGGGATATTGGTGGTAACAATCATCGGTTTGCCGGTCAACAACCGCTTGTTGACCACATCGAATACGCGCTCCTTGCCGAAGCTGGTGTTCCGTTCCGCACCCAAGTCATCCAAAATCAGCAGCTCCGGGCGCATCAGTGTTTTCAGGTAAGCATCCCGGTCAGCGCCGAAATTGCCCTGCATACGGTTCACCACATCGGACAGCCCTACGAAAAGGACGGAAACCGTTTTCTCTATCAGGGCGTTGGCAATGCAGCCCGCCGCATAGGATTTTCCGGTGCCCACATTGCCGAACAGGAGAAGCCCGGTTCCATCTTGGCGGAAAGCATCCCAGTTTTCGGAATATCTTCTCGCTTTAACAAGCTGTGGAGTCATTACTTCGGCGTTTTCAAACCGCCATCCGGCGGCGGGAATGTCCCGGAACGCTTCGGAGCGGAGCATGGCAATCCGGTTCAGCCGTTCCAGCTCCCGCTGTTCTGCTTCGCGCCGCGCCCGTTCCTCAACCGCGCATTTACAGGCAACCGGATGCTTGTCCAACCCGTTTTTGCGGTACTGTTCGGGGAAATAGGCTTCTTTGGGCGTGTGGCACTTGCCGCAGTATTTCAGCCCGTCATCCGGGTTGATGTAATCATCCGGGGCGGTGTTCAGGGTATCTGCTGCCTCAACGATTGCAGCCATGATTGGATTCACATTCACAGGCATTCTCCTTCCTCATAGGTCTCTGTATAGTCGTAATTTTTTCCGGGCTTCGATTTGCTGTCCTCGTCCAGCCACTTGCGAATTGTGGCGTAATGGTTGGCGTAGTGCTTTCCGTTGGAGGCCATATAGGCCGATAGCCTGTTGATGTAATCCTCGTATTGGCCGGGATATATCGATTGCAGATCGGCCAATTCACTGTCCAAAAGAAAAACATTCTGATACTGCCCAAAACAGCGGCGGGCGTTCTCTCTCCTGTTATTCTGACTGGAATCTGTTTTCTTCTTCTCTTTCTTACTTATGGGCAAATTTTGTCCCATACAAGGGGAAGATTCCCGCCCATCCATTGGGCAGATATTGCCCTCTGGACAGGAAGAACGCTGCACCTCATCGGGCAGTTGCAGGAAAATGCGGTTTGCCCGGTTCCAGCCTTGCCGGACGCGGGTGATGAGGCCCGCATTTTCCAGCTCAGCCAATGCGGCCTTAACCGTCCGCTCGCTCCGGTTCAGGTCGTTTGCCATCTGCCGGATGGTGTAGATCACATAGACATCCCCATCCTCCGAAACCCAGCCGGATTTCTGAGAGAGCTGTGTGCGTCCCAGCAGCAGGGCATAGAGCAGTTTGGCATTGATTGAGTATTCTCCCCGAAGGATAAACCGAGGCAACGGCACGAAAGGCGGCAGCGGGGTGTTGGTTTTGTAGTAGATGGTGCATCACTTCCTTTTTCCGGCAAAGGGAAATTAAGGCGGGCGGCGGGATCGTTTGGAGTGGTAATGCGGGCAGACAATCACCATTGCACGGAAACTTTGCTTGCAGTTGTGAACGCACCTGCGGCAAAGGGCGTTATAGGCGATGCGTCCACGGTCATTCAGGAAGAACGCCCATTCTTCTTTTCTCTTTTTGCTCATACGCGGCATAGCGGCCTCCTGTCATTACAATTCCTTTCGCTGGGTTTCTTTGAGCAGCGACCAAATCTCGGCTTGCCGTTCTTTCAGCTCCGAAACATCCTCAGTGTAGAGATGCCCGGAGCTGTTGATCCGGCGGCAAATCTGGTTGATATTGCTGGCAGCCCGGCTTACGGCTGCGGCCAGCTTTTTCTGCTGGGTGTAATCCACTTTGATGATGTAGCCGTCGATTGCCATTTTTCTGAGATATGCGCCCATGTTCTTAGTACCGAGCTGAGCCATCTTGTTTTGGATGAGCCGCCGCTCCTGCTCGGTGACGCAGAACTCGATGCGGATCGGCCTTGTGCGTTCAGCCATTGGATATTCGCCTCCTTCATACTACAACGGACATTTCAAGCGGGAAACTTGGTACCCGCTCAGAAAAAAATCTCTCTCACTTTACAACGGACATTTTTTGCGCCAATTAGCGGGTAGGGCAAAAGTAATATTTTGGAACCGAATACCACCTCCTACTTTACAACGGACAATTTTTTGTGAATTGGGGGGGGATCTCCCCAAAAAACTTTTCAATTTACAACGGACATTTTCTCCGAGAAAAACAGGGGTCTGCTTAAAAATAAAAATGCTCCCGGCCTTGGAAAAAGCGGAAGCATCGTAATCTGCGGATATGAAATTTCAGAGAACAGCAAGCACAGCCGCTGTCCGTACACAGCGGCGAAATGAGTACTCCGTCCTGTCGGCCAGTCTGCCCATTTGTTCTTGTTGGGAATACCCAAACCCCGTTGATTTTATGCAAGAATGTTGACTATTATCATAATATTAAATCCGGTTTTATGTGTATGGTTTTGCTGTCGTTGTTGACTATCATCGTGATTTTGGATATACTATTATCAGGTTGTTATTGCGAGGTGAGCGGATGGACTATATGGCGGAACTGGCCGCGATTGCGAATAAAAACGGCGGCATCATCGAAACGAAAACAGCGGCGCAGTACGGCATTTCCAAAGCGATGCTCTACAAGCTGTGCAAAGCAGAAAAGATTCACCGCATCGTCAAGGGGCAATATGTTCTCCCGGAAGATATGCAGGACGAGTTGCTGTCCATCAGCCGCCGGTCGAAGAACATTATTTTTTCCCACGAGACGGCGCTGTTTCTTCACGGAATTTCCGACCGGACACCCTTTGAGCACACCGTAACTGCGCCCTCTGGCTGCATCCCGTCTGCGGCCATCAAGGCGGAGTGCAAGGTGTACTATATCAAGCCGGAGCTGTTCGAACTGGGCAAAACGATACTGCAAACTCCCGCTGGAAATCCCGTTCCCTGCTATGATCTGGAACGCACCATCTGCGATGTGATCCGCAGCCGCAACAAGATCGGAACGGAGACATTTTTATCGGCGCTGAAACAGTACGCCGCCAGCCCGAAGAAGGACTTGAACCGGCTGGATGAGTACGCCCGTCAGATGCGGGTGTCTGGTGTACTGCGTCAATATCTGGAGGTGTTACTGTGAGCAATGCCATGAGTCTGAAAGCAAAAATCCGCAACATCGCCAAGCAGAAAAATATCCCGGCACAGGTCATTTTGCAGAACTATATGTTCGAGCGCCTGCTTGTCCGGCTTGCGGCATCGGAGTACAAGGACAAGTTTGTGTTGAAAGGCGGGATGCTGGTGGCGGCCATCGTGGGGCTGGACAACCGGGCGACGATGGATTTGGACACCACGCTGAAAAACCTGCCTCTGACCCCGGAAGCCATCCGCAGCGCATTGGAACAGGTAGCCGCCGTGCCCTTTGATGACGGCGTGACCTTTGAAGTGGGGAAAATCTCGCCCATCCGGGAGGATGACATTTACGGCGGCTATCGTGTGATGCTGAACGCCCATTTTGACACGCTGATTACCCCGCTGAGCATTGATGTGTCCACCGGGGACGCCATCACGCCCCATGCGGTGCAGTATCAGTTTTCAGAGATTTTTGATGATGAAAAGTCCTATGAACTGTGGGCGTACAACATCGAAACCGTTATGGCGGAGAAGGTGGAAACCATCCTGCGGCGCGGCGTGTTCAATACCCGCCCCAGAGATTTTTACGATGCGTACATTCTGGCAACCACGCAGAAATTTGATAAGGCTGTGTTTGTCGAAGCGTTAAACGCCACCGCAACCCATCGCGGCACAGCTCGTCAGATTGCGGATGTGCCCGCCATTCTGCGCAACATTGATAGCAGCCGGGAACTCAAGGCTATGTGGGAGAAATACCGCAAGCAGTTTGCCTATGCCGCCCACATTGAGTACAGCCAGATCATGGATGTGCTGAAAACACTGGTCGTCTGAAAGCGGCCCGGACTCGAAATTAAGGCTCCCGCACCTCATCGCGGGTTCGATTGGACAAAATACGGCCCTCCCGATACGGGAAAGGTCTTTTACGATAGCAGCAATAGGGAGGAACGACCCATGCCAACATTGGAATGGATTGGAAAAGAGAAAGTCATCAACCACCATCAGGAAGTGCCGTTCCGGGTGCTTGACCGGCAATATAGTTTTGACGAGAATGGCCAGCACGCTGAGGATAACGGCAGTGAGAACATAATCATCCACGGGGATAATCTGGACGCGCTGAAGGCCCTGCTGCCCCGGTATGAGGGCCGGGTGAAGTGCATCTACCTCGATCCTCCCTATAACACCGGCAACGAGGGCTGGGTATACAACGACAATGTGAACGACCCGAAAATCAAGAAGTGGCTGGGCGAAGTGGTTGGCAAAGAGGGCGAGGACCTGACCCGCCACGATAAGTGGCTGTGCATGATGTACCCCCGGCTGAAACTGCTGCAAAAGCTGCTGGCGGAGGATGGGGCAATTTTCATCAGCATTGACGATGTAGAATTTTACAATTTACGGTTAATTTGTAATGAGGTTTTCGGAGAGCACAATTTTATCGCAACAATTATTTGGAGAAAGAATTATGCACCTAAAAGTACAGCAAAACACTTTTCGGAAGACCATGATTATATTTTAGTATTTGGGAAGAACGCAGATAATTGGATTCCCCACAAGATGCCCCGTACAGAAAAGCAAAACAAAGCATATAAGAATTTCGATAATGACCCTCGTGGATTGTGGAGGCCAAATAATTTAGCAGCGAGAAATTATTACAGCAAAGGTACTTATTCGATTAAATGTCCCGGTGGTCGAATCATTGAGGGACCACCATCAGGATCATATTGGCGAGTTTCAGAAGAAAAATTCTGGGAATTAGACCGTGATGGTCGCATTTGGTGGGGCAAAGATGGGAACAATGTCCCCGCCCCTAAAATATTTTTATCCGAAGTGTCAGATGGAATTGTCCCTCAAACATTTTGGCCTTATGAAGAAGTTGGCCATACACAAGATGCAAAGAAGGAAATCAAGGCCATTTTTGGCGGAGATATGCCGTTTGACACTCCTAAACCAGTGCGCTTAATCGAGCGCATCTTACAAATTGCATCTGATCCTGATTCCATCATTCTCGACTCCTTCGCTGGTTCCGGCACCACCGCCCACGCTGTCCTCAACATGAACAAGGCGGACGGCGGCCACCGCAAATTCATTTTGGTGGAAATGATGGACTACGCCGACAGCATCACCGCTGAGCGGGTGCGCCGGGTCATCCGTGGCTACGGTGAGGGCAAGAACGCCGCAGCGGGCACCGGCGGCAGTTTCAGCTACTACGAGCTGGGCGAGCCGCTGCTCATCGGCGAAAACCTGAACGAAGCCGTTGAGCCTGAAAAGATCCGGGAGTACATCTGGTTCATGGAGACCAAAACGCCCTACACGCCCGCCGCTGGGGACAATCCCTATTACCTCGGTAAGCACAACGACACCGGCTATTACTTCTACTACGAACCGCAGCGGATCACGGTGCTGGACTATGATTACTTGGCTGCCGTCACCGAAAAAGCAGGCGGCACCGTGATTTACGCCGACCGATGCTCCATCGATGACGGCAAACTGTCGCAGATGGGGATTGTTTTCAAGAAGATTCCCCGCGACATCAGCCGGTTGTAAGGAGGCGACATATATGGAACTGAAAACCTATCAGCGGCAGGTCATCGCCGATCTGAACCGCTATCTGGAATTGCTGGGCGAAACCAAGGATTATATCGCTTCCTTCCGTCTCTTTTGGCAGGAGAAGGGCGCGCCTACGCTGGGTAGCTATCGGGATGTACTGCCCGGCGTTCCCAATCTCTGCTTCAAGGTGCCCACCGGCGGCGGGAAAACCTTTCTTGCCTGCAACGCCGTCCGTCCGGTATTTGACGCGCTGCCGTTCACCAAGACCAAGGCGGTAGTGTGGCTGGTGCCGTCCGATGCGATTTTGACGCAGACAGTCAAAGCCCTGAAAGACCCGCGCCACCCATACCGGCAGAAAATCGATGTGGATTTTGGCGGGCGGGTGGAAGTCTATACCAAGCAGGAGCTTTTGAACGGGCAGAACTTCAACCCCACATCCGTTACCGAACAGCTCTCCATTATGGTGCTGTCCTACGATTCCTTCCGTGGGCGGGGCAAGGAGGGCTTGAAAGCCTATCAGGAAAACAGTAACCTTGCCGCCTTTGCCAAGATGCTGGGCACGCCGGAAAATCCAATCGAGAAAGCGGACGAGACGGCGCTGTTTCAGGTTATCAACCAGCTCAACCCTCTGGTGATTGTGGACGAGAGCCATCACGCCCGGTCGGAGCTAAGCATTGAAATGCTCGCCAATTTCAACCCCTGCTTTGTGCTGGATCTGACCGCTACCCCCAAGAAGCGCAGCAACATCATCTCCTATGTGGATGCGGTGCAGCTCAAGGCGGAGCACATGGTTAAGCTGCCGGTGATCGTCTATAACCGGGACAGTCAGGCCGAAGTGCTGATGGATACAATCGACCTGCGGGACAGGCTGGAAGAAATCGCAGCGGCAGAATATCAGAACGGCGGAAAGTACATACGCCCTATCGCCCTGTTCCAAGCCCAGCCGAAGGGCAAGGAAGACGCGACCACTTTTGAAAAACTGCGGGCGGAGCTGGTGAACACCGGGATTCCCGCCGAATATATTGCCATCCGCACCGCCGATGTGAATGAGCTGAAAAATGTGGACTTGCTGTCCCCGGATTGCCCGGTGCGGTACATCATCACGGTAAACGCCCTGAAAGAAGGCTGGGACTGCCCGTTCGCCTATATTCTGGCTTCCCTTGCCAACAAAACCAGTCAGGTGGATGTGGAGCAGATTTTAGGGCGTATTCTGCGCCTGCCCTACACCGCCGAGCACAGGGCAAAGTCCTTGAATATGTCCTATGTGCTGACTTCCTCCAATGACTTTAACGATACGGTCCAGCAGATCATCCGTGGGCTGAACAGCGCCGGTTTCAGCGACAGGGATTACCGCCTTGCCGAGCCGGTAGAACCGGCCAAGCCCGCACCAGTACCAGAGCAGCTTCCGATGATTGAGCCAGAAGCCCCGCAGGAGGATTTTGCCGAGCTGGACGGGAAATCCATCGGGGCGGAGCTGCAACGGCGCAGAGAGAGCGAAAATTCGCCGGAATCCGCCCCAAAAGCGGACAGTATGCTTGCCGAGGCCCAGCAGGCGGGAGACGCATACAATCAGGCGGTGCAAGGCGCGGACAACGACCCGTTTGCCGCCGCTCTGCCGTGGGAGGTGCGGGACAAAGTGAACACATTCCATATCATCCCCCAGTACCGGGAAAGCGTGGACGGGCTGCTGATCCCGCAGTTCTTCCAAGTAATTCCGCAATCCCTGTTTACCAATGGGGACAAGGTTCTGTTGAGCAAAGAGCAACTTGCTGATGGTTTCACTCTGAAAGGCAAGGCATACGACATTGATTTTGCCGCAGCAGATGATGAGATTGTCAAAGTCGATGTGGAGACCGGACGCAGTGTGCTGAGAGCTTACCAAATGGAAGCCGCTGACCAGCGGTATTTCAAGGAGTATTTCAGCAGCTTGCCGCCAGAGAGCCGGGTGCGCCAGTGCAAGGACATGATGATCCACCATTTGGACAAGCTGAACATGGTGGATGGGGGCGATTTGCGCGCCTATGTCAATCTCATTGTGGACGGGATGGATCGGGAGCAGCTTGCCGCTATGGAAAAAGCCCCGCTGGGCTTCGCCGCAAAAATCCGAGCTAAAATCGAGAGCCTGCTGGAACAGCACTATAAGGAGACTTTCTTCACCTGGCTGGACCGGGGCAAAATCGTATGCGAGCCCTCCTACCGCCTGCCTGCGGCAATCCATCCCACGAGCAGTACGGCGATTTATGGAAGGTCGCTCTATGAAGCTGAGGAGGACATGAACGCGCTGGAACAGGATTTGGTGAAGCGGCTGACGGCCATACCCAATGTGCTGTGGTGGCACCGGAATATCGCCCGGCACGGCTTTGCCATCAACGGCTACTTCAACCACTACCCGGATATTATGATTATGACGCAGAGCGGCAAAATCATCCTTGCCGAAACCAAGGGCGAACACTTGAAAAACGATGACAGTCAGGAGAAAATCGAGCTGGGTGCAGCTTGGCGGAATGCTGCGGGAAATCAGTACCGCTACTACATGGTGTTCCAAGACGAGGAAAATCTGCCGCATGGAGCGGTGAGCATGGGGCAGTTTTTGGAGACAGTTGAAGCCCTATAACAAGTGAATAACCGCATCTCATGTTTTCTGATGGGGCAGCAGAGAAATCTGCTGCCTTTTTCTATGGTGGCTACCCTGCTGAGATTCATCCCAGTGGGTTTGTCATAAATAAACACGAAGGGAGAGCGATATGGATGGAAAGAAAAATCGCGCAAAGGAGGTGGTATACCCATGCAGCACGGGAAAAAGTCTGTAAATTCGATGGAGGCAGGATATGGCGAAGCCGCTTGACCCCAAGAAGATAGAATCGGCCCGTCAGTTTAGCAGCCGTGCCGAACGCAGGGAACAGCGGCGAAAGCTCATGCAGGACGAGATTGCGGAAAATCAGCGCAGCAACGGCGTTATTGTGATTCCGCCCAAGAAGTTGCAGGAAGTGCAGCAAGAGCTCCCTAAACTGCGTGTTGCGGCGTATTGCCGCGTCAGTACACAGGAAGAAGAACAGGTTGGCAGTTTTGATATGCAGGTACGCCATTTTACTCAGCGGATTGAAAGCAACCCCGACTGGGAGCTGGTGGAAATCTATCAGGACGAGGGCATCAGCGCCACGACCGTCAAAAAGCGCCTTGGCTTTCAAAAAATGATTGCCGATGCGGTGGACGGCAAAATCGATCTGATCCTTACCAAGAGCATCAGCCGCTTTGGCCGCAATATTGTGGATATACTGGACAACCTGAATATTCTATCGGCGCTGAATCCCCCTGTCTCAGTGGAATTTGAGACCGAGCACATCACCTACACAGGCGATGGAAAAAACAATCTGCTGATCGTACTTCTGTCCGCGCTGGCCGAAATGGAATCCCAGCAGAAAAGCGAGGCCATTAAAGCGGGTATTCGCTGGCGAATGGCTGAGGGAATTTACAAATTCTCTGTACAGAATACGCTGGGATTCTACCGCGACCATTTTGGACGCTTGGTGATTGAGCCGACCGAGGCGAGGATCGTTGAGTATATCTACGAGAGCTGTTTGGAAGGGGCAACGCCATCGGAGATTGCGGCTGCACTGACCGAACAGGGGATCAAATCTCCTATGGGCAACGATAGCTGGTCTGCCGGAACAGTCCGCAGCATCCTCCGAAATGAAAAATACTGCGGTGATGCCTTGATGCAGAAAACCTATACCAAGGATTTCCGCACTCACAAGTCGGTCAAGAATACAGACCTGAATATGTATTTCAAGGAAAATCACCATACGGCAATTATCAAAAAAGAGGACTGGCTGAAAGTGCAAAAGCTGTTGTCTGAGCGGCACACTTCTCCCCATAAGGCGAAACTGCGTTTCCTGAGCAGCCGTTTTGTTGCTCACCGCGTCAAGGATGGTCTGTTCAAAGGGTATCTGATTCTGGATTCCCGGTGGTCTCCTGCTGAACGGCAGGAATTTATGAAAATTGTTGATGATACACAAGATAGTACAAAATGAAAGGATTTTACCAATGAACTTTGATTTTTCTGCTCTGAATTTTGAAACGATTGATTCCAACATCAACGCTTACCCGGATATGTACATCAACCAGAACGGCGTCACCTTCACCAAGAAGGTGCTTGAGGATCTGGGGTATCCCGCCTATGTGCTGTGCCTGCTGGATGCCAAGGCGAAGGTTTTCGCAATCCGTATGTGCAAGAGCAACGAGCCGAAGGGGTTTAAGTTCTCCAAGCCGCGGGGGGAACAGAAGGGTGTTGTGACGATTTCCAGCAAGAATCTTCTGGAACCGCTCCGCGCTGCCACGGGCGAAGATTGGGTTCCGGGCAAGCGGTACCGCGTTCGCGGCTTCTGGGTCGCGGACGCAAAAACCATGTGTTTTGATCTGAACGAAGGCGTTCAGGAAGATTTCCGTCCGAATCCTACCAATAGCGATGTCAAGTAAGCGCAGAACGGTTTGACCGTATAATAGAGATGAGCACGGCCCGTTTTGTATAGGTCGTGCTCATCTTTGTGCTTTATCAAAGTAGTAGTGCTCTTCTTCATCTGCAAATTAGCCGGTTTCTCTACGCCATTTTTACGCCATTTCCGCGTGGGACTGCATAGAGAAATATGAAGTTATAATTTGGTTGGTTTTGCGTAAAATCGCGCTGTATCAGAATTTAGTGGCGTTTATGGAGAGGTATGGAGATATAGAATCCGGCCTTTGAACGCCGATTCCTAATTTCATATTTCTGTCGCTCCTTTGGCGTAATTGCAGGTATGCCCCCTATTATACACGCGGCCGGGCAAAACGGCAAGCGGCGGGGGGACGGCGGGCGGCGTTCCCCGCCGCTTTTTTCAAAATTCCCTGCCCTCAGTTCTTTATTTGTCCACATTTACCGCGTATAATAGACGTATCATCCGCTTTGCGCGGAGAAAACAAGGTGATTCGGCGCCGGTGCTGCCGGCCGTGCCGGGCAATAGAGAGGTACATAGAGGAGGGATCCCCCATGGCAAACGAGAAAATTCTGGTGGTGGACGACGACAAAAATATCTGCGAGCTGCTGCGGCTGTACCTGGTCAAGGAGGGCTACAGCGTCACGCTGGCCTACGACGGCAACGCCGCGCTGGCCGAGTTTGAAAAGCTCAAGCCGGACATGGTGCTGCTGGACGTGATGATGCCCGGCATGGACGGCTGGGAGGTCTGCCGCAAGATCCGCGCCAACAACAAGACGCCCATCATCATGCTGACCGCCAAGGGCGAAACCTACGACAAGGTGCTTGGCCTGGAGCTGGGCGCCGACGACTACATCGTCAAGCCCTTTGACGCCAAGGAGGTCACCGCCCGCATCAAGGCGGTGCTGCGCCGCTGCGCCACCGACGACGAGGCCGACAAGGGCGTGTACGACTTTGACAACCTGCACCTGGACATGAACCGCTACGAGCTGAAGGTCAAAGGCAAGGTGGTGGAGGCCCCGCCCAAAGAGCTGGAGCTGCTGGCCTGCCTGGCCAGCCACCCCAACCGGGTGTACACCCGCGACCAGCTGCTGGACGAGGTGTGGGGCTTTGAGTATTACGGCGACAGCCGCACCATCGACGTCCACGTCAAGCGCCTGCGTGAAAAGCTGGAGGGCGCGTCCGACCAGTGGAACCTGAAAACCGTGTGGGGCGTGGGCTACAAATTTGAGGTAAAAGAATAAATGCGCGCCAAATCGATCAGCCGCGAGTTTTTTGCCAGCGTCGCGGCGGTGGTGCTTTTGGGGCTGGGCGTCATGTGCCTGAGCCAGGCGGCGCTGTCCATCTCCTACTTTGCGCAGGAGCGGCGGGCGGCGCTGACCGGCATTTTGGACGGCGCCGCCGCCGTCAGCGACCAGCTGGCGGCAAGTTCCAGCAGCATCGTCATCACCGAGCCCATCCCCGACGATGCGCGGCGGCAGCGGGCCGAGAAGGCGATGGAGCTGTTCAACACCGCCACCCAGACGCTGCTGTTTGTCACCGATGACGAGGGCACCGTGCTGCTGCACACCGGCGGCGACGACGTGCTGACCGGCCAGGCCGTGTCCGCCGGCCTGCTGGACCGCATCGACGCCGAGGGCGAACTGTTTGCCACCGGCGACATGGACGGCGTGTTCAGCAAGCAGTACTATGTGCTGGGGCGGCCGCTGCGGGCGCAGGACTCGACCGGGTACATTTTTGCCGCCACCGACATGGGCGCGCTGGCCGGCTACGTGGGGGACATGGCCAACATGTTTCTGCTTTCGGCGGCCATCGCGCTGATCGTGGCCAGCGTGATCTCGGCGCTGTTTGCCCGGCGCTTTACCGGGCCCATCGAGGCCATCAGCGAGGCCGCCCGCAAGCTGGGCAGCGGCGATTTCACCGCCCGCGCCCCGGTGGACGGCTGCACCGAACTGGCCGACTTTGCCGTAACCTTCAACAACATGGCCGACCGGCTGCAGACCATCGACAACTCCCGCGGGCAGTTCATGGGCAACATCGCCCATGAGCTGCGCACCCCCATGACCACCATCCAGGGCTTTATCGACGGCATGCTGGACGGCACCATCCCGCCCCAGGAGCAGAAAAAATACCTGGAGATTGTCAGCCAGGAGACGGGGCGCCTGTCCCGCCTGGTCAAAAACATGCTGGACATCACCAAGCTGGAGGCTGGCGAGTACCAGCCCCACGCCCGCAGCTATGACATCTGGCAGACCGTGACCGACGTGGTCCTGTCGGACGAGCAGCGCATCGAGGACGCCAAGATCGACATCCAGGGCCTGGGCGAAGGCCGCACGCTGGTCTATGCCGACCCGGACTTTGTGCATCAGGTGGTGTACAACATCGTGGACAACGCCATCAAGTTCACGCCGGAAGGCGGCGTCATCCGCTTTGCGGCCCGCCGCGCCGGCGACATGGTGGAAATGTCCATCGAGAATACCGGCGCCGGCATCGCGCCCGACGCCTTGCCCTTTGTGTTCGACCGCTTTTACAAAGAGGACCGCTCCCGCGGGTTGAACACCCGCGGCTCCGGCCTGGGGCTGCATATCTGCAAGGTGCTGGTAACGCTGTCCGGCGGCGAGATCCGCGTGGAAAGCCAGGAGGGCGAATGGTGCCGCTTTACCTTCAGCCTGCCGGCCGGCGACGGCAAGCGCCCCGAAAGCGAGCCCGCCCCCGCCGCGCCTGCGCGCCGCCGGTGACCGCCCCGGCCGCAGCCCAAACACCCCTTCCCGCCCGGAAAAACCCGCCCCCGCGCTGCTGTTTGGCAGCGCGGGGGCGGGTTTGGTTTTGCCTGCGGGGCGGCCGCCCACGCAAAATCCCGCAGGCCAGCGGCCTGCGGGACAGGTACGGTCATTCGTGCCGGATGGCTTCCAGCGCGCTGATCTTGACGGCGCGGTTGGCGGGCAGGATGCCGGCCACCAGGCCGATGACGGTGGCAAAGGTCAGCGCAAGCAGCACCAGCCACGGCGGCACCACCGATACGGCGGACCCTCCGCCCATATAGTAGCCGCCCAGGCTGCTGAGCACGCCGGACAGGTCGCCGCCGCTGCCGAACAGCGACAGGATCATGGAAAGGTTATTGAGCACAAAGCTGACCGCCAGGCTGACCAGCACCCCCACAATGCCGCCGATCAGGCCGATAAAGCCCGACTCGATCAAAAACATCGTGCGGATCTTGCCCAGGGCGCAGCCCAGCACCTTCATGACGCCGATCTCGCGGGTGCGCTCGTAGATGGCCATGGTCATGGTGTTGATGATGTTCAGCGCCGCCACCAGCAGGCTGAACGCCGCCAGGCAGCCCAGGATCATCATCAGCTGGGCCACCTGCTGCTGCATGGCGTCCCGCTGCTGGGTCATCGAGTAGGTGGAGAATCCCAGGTCCTGGATGGCCTTGTCCACATCCTCCACATTTTCCATGTCGTCCACCTTGACGTAGACGGTGTCGTAGGTGTTGGTACTGCTGACGCCGGAATCGCTGCCGGCCAGGTCCTTGTATTCCTCCATCAGCATCTTCATGTCTTCAATGCGCATGATAAAGCTGCTTTGGGTCCACCAGCCCTTGGAGGTGTCGGGGTTGATGCTGCCCACCACCTTCAGCTTCCAGCTTTGTTCCTTGGGGTTCTCGGTGTCGCCGTTGGACAGCGTGAGGGTCATGTCATCCTTCAGCACGTCCACAAAAGGCGGCAGCAGGTTGCCCATGGCGTCGGTCTGGCCGTAGTAGCGGTAACGGTTTTGGGAGCGGTAGCTCTTGCGGGTATCCTCAAAGTTGTAGCCGGTCTGCTCGCAGACCAGCACCGGGATCACGTCCCGGCCATAGCTGCCGTCAGCCAGCCAGCTGCCGCTGGCCAGCGTAAAGCCCATGGCCTCCATCGCGTCGGAGTAAACGCCCACCACATTGCCCACACCGGTGGAATAACGGCCGTTGCTGCCGGTGGTGATGGTGCCGTTCAGGCTGTAACCCTGGTAGAAGGGGGTGGCGGTGACCACATGGTCCATCTGGCGGAAGCTCTGGATCATATCGTCGTTGAGCACCGCCCGCTCGTCGCTGGAACCGCCCACCGTGGTGCCGCCGATGGACACCGCGTAGCCGCTGCCGCCGCCGTAGACCTCGATCTGGGTCAGGTCGCCCCAGCTGGCCAGCATTTCCTCGTTGGCCTGGTTCATGGCCAGGCCGAAACTGATCATGACGATGATCAGGCAGGTGCCCACCGCCACGCCGATGACGGTCAGCGCCGTGCGGCCTTTGCGCCGGGCCAGGTTTCTGGCCGACAGCGCAAACAGATCAAAGATCTTCATCTCCGTCCTCCAGCATGGCCAGCGCCTTGGCCTTGCGCTTTTTGCGCACGACCACGATCACGACCGCGATCACGGCCACAACGCCCGCAGCGATCAGCACAATGCCCCACACCGGCAGGCCCTGGGGCTGTTCCGGCTCCACAAGGCCGGGGTCCATCATGGTGGGGTCGTCATAGACGGGCATTTCCTGCACGGTGGTGGAGAAATCCTGGGTCAGGGTCTTGGTGGTGCCGTCGGCGGCCTCGTAGGTCAGGGTGATGGTGCCGGTCATTTCGCCCGCCTGCTGCGGGGTCAGGTCAAAATCGACGCTGTTCTCGGTGCCGGCATTGACGTTGCCGATGTACTGGGTCGAGACCGAGACGCCCAGGTTCTCGCCGGAGATGGAAGCCTCCAGGTTGGCCACCGGATTGCGGCCCTTGTTGACCACGTTGAGGGTGATGGAGGTGGTCTCGCCCAGGTAGATGGTATCGGACAGCTCCATGCTGGTGATCTCGAACCGGTCGGGCTGGGTGATGGGCACCGAGATGGTGCCGGTGCCGGTGACGGCGGTGCCGGTCTCGGTGCCGGTGCCGGTCATGTTGACGGTGATGTTGGCCACGCCGCCGGTGTAGGCGGCGCTGGGCAGCACCGCAAAGCTGACGTTGCAGGTGGACCGGGGCGACATGCTGCCCACATAGCTGGACAGGCTGCCGCCGGTCAGGGTGATGCCGTCCGGCAGGGTGACCGAGACGATCACGTCAGAGAGGGGTTCCTCGCCGGCAGTGGCGTAGGGCGTGACGCTGAGGGTGAAGGGGCTGCCCGCCACCACGGCCTCGGTGCCGTAGCTGGACTCGCGCAGGACCAGGTTGGGGGTCTTGGGGGTTTTTTCCTGGGCAACGCACTGGCCCAGGGTGGGGTTCAGCTGCTGCATTGCCATTGTGCTATTCTGATAACTCAGGTTGACGTTAAAGGTGTTGCCGCCGCCATTAAAAATCACATCACGGAACAGCAAGACATAAGAATAGTATGCGCCATCGGCATCCTCCGACTGGAACAGCTGGCTGACCTCGGCGGGGCCGGTAAAGGTGAAGATAGTAGAATCCACGCGGGCGATGATCTCATCCGCCGTGACATTATAGGTAGCGGCCGGATGATCCACCAGCCGCAGGATGACGTTGATCCGGTCTCCCTCGTGGACTTCCGTCACTTCACCGCCGGCGGTGGTGGTGACCACCGCTTCGGTGACATAGACGCCGCTTCTTGTAGCCAGGTTGTTTCCGCCGTCCTCCGAAGAGGCAGGCGGAGTACTGGAAGCATCGCCGTTCCCCGAAGAGGCAGGCGGAGTGCTGGAAGTATCGCCGTTCTCCGAAGAGGCAGGCGGAGTGCTGGAAGCATCGCCACCCTCCGCAAACGCCGGCAGGGTAAACATGCCCGCCCACAGCAGCAGGGCCAGGCCGATCGATACAATACGCAGGGGCTTTTTCACGGGGAGTTCCTCCTTAACGCTTTCACTTCTTGTTTAGTGTTTTGCCGGCTCTGCGGCGGAGTGTGTGCCGTTCTCAATGGCTTTGCGGGCGGCACGGGCGGTCTCTTTCCGGGCCTTCTCGGCGGCTTCCTCGGCCTCGATGCGGGCCAGTTCCTCGGCCAGGGCGGCGCGGTTTTTCTCCTTGACTTCGTCGGGCTGCACCACGTCGCTCTGCACACGGCCGTCCAGAATGGTGATGATCCGGTCGGCACAGGCCGCCAGCGACGGCTCGTGGGTGACCATCACAAAGGTGATCTGGTCCTTTTTGGACATTTCCAGCATCCGCAAAAGCACCTGGCGGCTGGTCTTGGAGTCCAGGTTGCCGGTGGGTTCGTCGGCAAAAATGACCTTGGGCTTGCCCACAAAGGCGCGGGCGATGCCCACACGCTGCTGCTGGCCGCCGCTCATCTCGGTGGGCAGGTGGTTCATGCGGCTGGCAAGGCCCATGTTTTTCAGCTCCTGTTTGGCCAGGGCCATCCGCTGGCGGCGGCCCATGCCCTTGAACATCAGCGGCAGGGCCACGTTCTCGGCGGCGGTCATGCTGGGAAGCAGGTTGTAGCTTTGGAAAATAAAGCCCAGGTGCGCCTGCCGGAAGCTGGCCAGCTCGTTCTCGGTCATGGCGCTGATCTCGTGCTTGCCGATGAACACCTTGCCTTTGGTGGGCTTTTCCAGCCCGGCCAGCTGGTTGAGCAGCGTCGATTTGCCGCTGCCGGACTGGCCGACGATGCAGCAGAACTCGCCCTTTTCCACATTGATATTCACGTCGTTCAGGGCCACCACGCGCTCTTTGCCCACGGCATAGACCTTGCGCAGCCCCACAGTGCGGATGATCGGCATCGGCCGCCCTCCTTGCTTTTGCCCTGACGGCAGGGCGGGATTTGGCTTTATCATACCATACCCCGCGCGCAATAGGAAGGGCATTGCATGTAAATTTTTCGCCCCCCGGCGCAGATCTGCACGATGCCTGGCGGTTTGCGCAAAATTTTCACGTGACAGCGCCGTGCAACTATGGTATACTTGTGGTTGTTTCTGGTGTGCCCCTGCGCCGGCAAGCGGCCGGGCGGGGCAGGCACAAACCTGCGGTTTCTTCTGCACAGTGTAGCGCAGGGTTGTTTCAGAAATGTTTCAAAAGCAGCGTGTCAGCGGACACGCTTTGGTTGTGATCGGGCCGCCCAGTTGCATGGGCGGCGTTTTGCGGCAATTTTGCCGTGTATGACCTGCCCGGAGGTGCCTGGAAAACGATGAAGACATTCCGCCTGCCCGGCTTGCTGGCAGTATTTGCCATGCTTGCGGTGTTTGTGACGCTGCCCGCCCATGCCGAGGATTACGACACCGTGCTGGACGGCCTGGGCCGCCTGCAAAGCCTGGCCGAAAGCTACGCCGCCGAGAGCGGGGACGACCCCATCGAGCTGACGCTGTCCTATACGCGCAGCGGCACCTACAACACAACGGTGTGGAGCATGGTCGCCCCCCGCAGCCAGGAGTTTGTGGATTATGTGGACGGGCAGGACCCCAGCCTGAACAGCCTGATCGGCCTGGGCAGCATCGAGACGCCGGGCGGCAGCGTGGATTTTGGGCATATGCTGGCCTCGCTGGACCTGGTCTACCGCGGCCTGCCCATCACCGGCAGCTGGGGCGGCGACTGCATGGAACTTGCCAGGCAGCACCTGGGCAATGCCAGCGACGCCGACGGCTATGTCAGCCTGATGGCCGGCAGCTTTGACAGCAGTGATTCGATGTTTGGCGGCGACGACCTGCGGGCCGACCTGGACTCGGTGGTCATCGGCGCCCAGCTGACCGAGGGGGCCAGCGTTGCCGAGACCATCCGCAGCTATTACAGCAGCATCACCGAGTATGACCGCGCCTACCAGTTCATTGCGCTGAGCTTTGGCGACGTGAACACCGGTGACAGCAGCGCCTTCCGCCAGACGGTGTACGAGACGCTGACCCGCGACACCGGCATGCAGCTTCTGCTGTATGTCAACGGCATGATGAGCGTGGCCGACGGCTGGACGATCACCGCCGACGCCGCGCCCGCTTTGCAGGGGGCCAGCTATGTGTTTGCCGACTATCTGGCCGGCGCCGTGGACGGCGCGCGGGTCAGCGGCAGCGGCGACACCCGCATGGTGACCATGGCCGTCCAGGCCCTGGCCGACGCGCTGGCCGGCATCGGCGATTCGGACGCGGCCAGCGCCGTGCTGAACAGCCAGGACAGCAGCAGCGGCAGCTCCTCCGCCAGCAGCGGCAGCGTGTCCGAGGTGTTTTCCGGCGCGGCCAGCAGCATCCAAAGCGGCTTTGACCTACAGATCTACGAGACGGTGCTTTTGATTTTGGGTGCCGTGGCACTGCTGGTGCTGCTTCTCTCCATCGTTATGCTGATCCGCCGCCGCTGATTTTTTCAAGCCGAAGCAGCAAATACCGTCGCACATTGCGCATACAAAAACCGGGCAGCCCCTGCGGGGCTGCCCGGTTTTCAGTTATCGGTCCGCCGGAGGGCGGTCAGATTTTCAGCGGTCGGTATTGCGCTTGCGCAGCAGGACCAGCGCCGCGGCGGCAATGCCGGACAGGACCGCAGCAATGGTCACGGCCTGCAGCGGCATCTCGTCGGCGGTCTCCGGGATGGCGGCAGTCTGCTGGGCAGCGGGTGCTTCCGCGGAACCGCTGGCAGACGTGGTGGCTGTGCCGCCCCAAGTGCCGTTGGCAATGCCCTCGGCGATGTCGGGGTGCTCGTCCACCGGCTGGCTGCCGCCGCCAGTCTGGCCGCCCTGGTTGCCCTGGTTGTCGCCGTCGCCGGGTTTCTCCGGTTCAACGGGGGTGCCGGTGCTGCTGCCGGCCTGCACAATGTAGCTGCCGGTGACCTGGTAGCCTTCCACCTCGCCGGAGACCTCGTAGGTGTTCCACACAACGCCGTTGGCATCAGTCGTGCTGCCGGTCAGGGTAGCTTCCAGGGTATACTGCTGATCGAGAACAGGATGCGCCTCAGACACGCCCGGCTGCACGCAGTCGATGGCGATATGACCACAGATGGAGCAGGTCAGCTCGTTGAAGGTGACGGTAGCGCTGTTGTCGCCCGCCACATTCCAGACGGCGGTGTCGGTCAGGATGTAGGTATGTTTGTCCAAATTCTTTTCTGCCTCAGTCTTAAGAGCCATAGCCTCTTCAAACTTGGCCAAATCTTCCTCATAGCTGCCATAGTAGTTGTAAATTTCATCGTCCTTATTCGGGCGATCGTCCTCGGTCACATCAGCATCGACTGAGTAACCGCACAGCGGGCAGACATAATGGGTTCCGTTATTCCACTGGGCATTCTCCAGAAGCACCTGGTCCTCTTCCAGACCACCGTCCGGCTCCGTTGCAAGAACGTCTTTGTTGTCCTCAGTGGTGTAGTACTGCTCCGTGAAAGAGACAAAATGATGCTCCAACGCAGTGCCGGCGGCAACCTCGCGGGTCCCATCCTGAATTGCGCCGCACACCGTGCATCGGCTTTCGGTGAAAGCATCATGGCCGCAGCTGGCACCGACACTCACTGTGGCGTAGCTGTGGGTAGTGTCAGCAAAGTGCGCCATATCCATGGTCTCAACGGCGTTTGCCACCCACATAAATTCGTCATTGTCATTGGTCTCAACACGGTAGCCCATATCTTCGATATCCATCCAGGTGTTATCCTTGATTTCCTCGTTGACGAAGCTGTTGTAATCCGTGTTATAGCTGCTTTCCTCGAACTCATAACCGAAACTGGAAGAATCCGTATACTGCAACGGGTCCTTGCCGGCGATATAGGAAAGGTTCGTAGCCACCGAGACATACAATTTTCCATCGTTCTTCAGGGCGATGCCTGCCAACGGATGGTTGACAAACGTGAAGTCGGCTTCCGCCTCAGAACCAACAACATCAAAAGCCATTCCGCCGAAAGCAACATGGGGGTCGCGTTTGACGTAAACCGTATTGTATTCCTTGACTTTGACAACTTCGCCGGACTCAATGTCGTAGCTCAGAATACAGTTAGAGAGGTTGAAATAAATCTTATTCTTGTAGTAAACCGGCGTGATACGGATGGAGGGATACATCGCCTTGTCAGATTCAAACTGGGCGTACAATTCCGTCAGCATTTCGCTATCGACCATCTCGTTGCCCTTACACACCTGCACGACGTTGTTTCCATCATCATCTTTGTGAGTAAAGTCGATCAGCACATCAAAGTCACTGTCGCCAACCTCGTCGTCCGTATCCTCGGCAGGATTGCTATCCAAGCGATCCGTTTCCGTCAGCGGATGACGGACGATCTTGTATTCGATATCGTCGAAGCTCAGGTCCTGAAGGTTATTCTTATTATCGCTGTATTCATTCCACATGGTAACCAAATCCGTGGAATCATACAGATAGTAGAAATTCGTGCTGTCGGAAGTAATATTGCTGGCCACACGGGCAAACCAGGAATCCTCGTACTCTTTATTGTCAGCAGCGTCAGCATACAAAGTAGCAATGCCGGCGCTATAGTCACCAAACATGCTTTCCATCGAGGCATGGCTGCACATGAAATAGGTGTGGTTCATGTAGCCGTCGATCTCAACACGGTCGCGGTTCATGACCTCGGACCAGACATCATTGTAGCAGGGATCAATGTAATACCAGTTACCGTCAACCTTAACAGCATTCCAGAAATGGTCAGAGGCAAAGTCAGGGTTGAGCTGGCCGTACATGGTCACATCGGCATTGAAGGTGATGCGGACAATGTCGACCACATAGTCGTTGTCGATGTCCAGTTCTTTTTGATCGTTGTAATAAAGGTCCGCAGGCCGCTTCCAGTTTGCTGCAACATCCAAGTCATCGTTCTCATTGTGCAGGTAAATTTCGGGGTGCATGCACTGTACCAGGTAGGCAAACGCCTTGGCGTAGCCCATGCAGACCGAAGCGCCCTCGGCCAGGGCGCCGATGTGGTTGCCCTCCCAGTAGCCGATGATACCGTCGGTCAGGCCGGCGGCCGCCTGCTGAGTGTAAACCTCGATCATCTGGTTGGGGGTCATCAAGACGCCCGGCTGAATCTCGACTTCGGTTTCCATCACCGTGGGCATCATACTATCGATCATAGCCTGGGTTTCTGGTTTTTCCAGTTCGGCGTCTGCTTTAGCCTTGGCCTCGTTGGCGGCTACCTCACCGAACGTTGTCTTGATAAACTCATACGGGTCGGCAGAAATGGCTCCCTGATTCTCGGTCACAAAGGCATCTGCCTTTGTGTTCGCTTCCTCTTCGCTCAGACCTTCTTCCTTCTGGTACTTGTCAGATTGCAGACTCTTGATAATGTTCGTATACAGCGGCACGGTCACCATTTGAGACTCTAAACCAGCGCGCATCTGCGCAGTGATGGTCGCTTCCATCTCAGGATGGTAGAGCTCGAACATTTTGGCGTATATCTCGTCGTAATGTTCGTTGGTCTGGGGCTCCGGCGCCACCATAATGGCATCGCCGCCGGTCAGGGTTGCGGACTGGTTCATGATATAGGACATGTCAAAAGTATCAGTCTGCGCCAGCCAGGTGTTCAGTGCCAGCAGCTTCTGTGTCTCGCTCTTCGCGCCCGATTGCTTGACAAAAGCCAAAGCCTCGTCGCGCTTGGCGCGGATATCCTCGCCATAGTACTCCACACCATATTCATCGCCGTAGCGGAAGTTGCGCAGCATACCAACCAGGTCATCGAACGTATACTCGCCGTTGCGAACCTCATCCACGCTGGTGCCGGCCAAAACCAGCATCTCGCCCAGGATGCCCAGGCCATCCTTATTGTCGTTGTACTTGAGGTAGAACGGCAGCTGGACGCCCAGCACGTCGGCGTGCTGCTGCCAATAACTCTGGTAAGCAGTAAACTCTTCCAGAACGTACTCGATCTGCTCCTCGGTTAAGGCAATCTCGGCAGTCGTCCCGCCTTCTTCGGTGTCGCCCCCCTCGGTACCTTCCTCAGCGGGTTCTTCGGCCAAGACGGTCATCGAGCGCAGTTCCCGCTCAACGCTGGCGATTACGGGATCGTTCTTATCCACAAGCACGTCCTCGGTGCCATCATCGGGGTTCAAGTCCATCATACTGACCTGAGGTGCCTCAATCTCGTCCACGTTCACAGAAAATGTAGCAACGGAGCTGTAGGCGCGGTAGGCTTCCACACCTTTCTGGATAGCTGCATCCACATCCAGGCCGCCCTTTCCAACCTCGCCATTTGTCTCTCCGCTCTGCTCCGGCTCCGCATCGGGCGCGGGGGTCTCGCTGGACGCCGGGCTTTCGTCAGGCACCGGGCTTTCGCTGGACGCGGGGGTCTCGCTGGGCGCGGGGGTCTCGCTGGGGGTGGGCGTCGGGCTCTCGGTGGAGAGCGGGGTCGCCGTGGGGGTGGGCGTCGGGCTCTCGGCGGGGTCCGGGGTCGCCGTGGGGGTGGGAGTCGGGGTCTCGCCGGAGGTCTAGCTGCTGCCGGGCACAGACTGCGTGCCGTCCTGCTCTTCTGCCGCAGCCGCAGCGGGCATGGCCGCAACTCCCAGCGCCATCGACGCCGACAGGATCAGGCTCAGGGCTTTTGTGAGTTTTCTTCTTTTCATGCTTGCTTCCTTTCACCAAACAACGCGTTCTCTTTCTGTTTTGGCTAAACCGGTCATCTCTCTACAAAAGAGGGTTGTTTGTACAATTTGACCCATACAAATTTATCACATAATTATCGGCAAATCAATAGTATTAGCGAAGTAAAATCGGCGTGGATCCCTCTATTTTCTGTCAAATTTGTGTAAAGTCCGTTTTTCCGGCCGCAACTGTCCGCGCGCAAAAACAGCGGGCGCCGGAAATGCTCCGGCGCCCGCTGCTGCGTGCTTTATGCTGTTTTCAGCGGGCGGTCTTGTATCCGTCCGGGTTTTTGCTCTGCCAGTTCCAGCTGTCGCGGCACATCTCGTCGATGCCGTACTCCGCCTTCCAGCCCAGCTCCCGCTCGGCCTTGGAGGGGTCGGCCCAGCACTCGGCGATATCGCCGGGGCGGCGCGGGTCGATGACGTAGGGCAGCTCGCGGCCGCAGGCCTTGCTGAAAGCATGGATCACGTCCAGCACGCTGTAGCCGTGGCCGGTGCCCAGGTTGCAGATGAACAGGCCGGGCTTTTGCGCCAGCTTTTTGATGGCCGCCACATGGCCGCGGGCCAGGTCCACCACATGGATGTAGTCCCGCACGCCGGTGCCGTCCGGGGTGGGGTAGTCATTGCCAAAAACATGCACCTTGTCCAGCTTGCCCACGGCCACCTTGGCGATGTAGGGCACCAGGTTGTTGGGGATGCCGTTGGGGTCCTCGCCGATCAGGCCGGAGGGGTGCGCGCCGATGGGGTTGAAGTAGCGCAGCAGCGCCACGTTCAGTTCCGGGTCGGCGTGGCAGCAGTCGGTCAGGATGCGCTCGGTGAACACTTTGGTGGTGCCGTAGGGGTTGGTGGTGGCGCCGGTGGGGAAATCCTCGGTGATGGGCACGCTGGCCGGGTCGCCGTAGACGGTGGCCGAGGAGGAAAAGACAAAGTTGTGGCAGCCATAGCGGCGCATCACGTCCAGGATGTTCAGCGTGCAGGCCAGGTTGTTGGAGTAGTACTCGATGGGCTTGGCCACGCTCTCGCCCACCGCCTTGTAGGCGGCGAACTGGATGACGCAGTCAATGTCCGGGTTGGCGGCGAACAGCGCCTCCACCGCGGCCTTGTCGGTCATGTCGGCCTCGACAAAGCGGAAATCCTTGCCGGTGATGGCCTTGACCCGGCTGAGGGCTTCGGGGCAGGAGTTGTAGAAGTTGTCGGCCACGACAATGTCGTACCCGGCGTTCAAAAGCTCGACGCAGGTGTGGCTGCCGATGTAACCGGCGCCGCCGCTGACCAGAATAGCCATAAGACACGCTCCTTTTTTGCACTAATGTTGCCGTTTTGCGGCGGCGCTGCAAGGCGCGGGCGGATGCGAAAATACCGCCCGGCGGCGGTTTTCCCGCTTTGGCCTGCGCTTTTTGCGCCGCCTTTCCTGTTTTTATTCTACTTCACCGTCCGGTTTTGTAACATGGACGTTTGGCGGTGTTGTATATCGGTTTGTTGCGGCTTTTGCGGCGGCAGCCTTGCGGGCGTGGCGGGCAAAATCCCGCGGGGTCACGCCGTAGGCGCGCTTGAAGCAGCGCGAAAAATAGGCGCTGTCCGCAAAGCCCAGCCGGGCCGCGGTCTCGCCGGGGGTGCAGCCGCCGGCCAGCAGCAGCCGGGCGCGGTCCATCTTCATGGCGGCAAAGGCCTCCATGGGGCCTTTGTGCACCCTGGCGCGGAAGGCTTTTTGCAGCCGGGCGCGGGTGCAGCCGTTGTCGCGGCAGACCTGGTCCACCGTCAGCTCCTGGCTGAGGTGGTCGGCAAAATAGACCTGGACCATGTCCACCAGCATCTGCTGCTCCCGCTCGATGCGGGCGCGGGTGCTGGGCCGCCGGGTGCGGCGCTGGGCGCGCACCAGCGTGATCAGCAGGATCTCGACATAAACGCACAGCAGCTGGGCCGCTGCCAGGGGGGCGTCGGCGCGGGGGGCCGGGATCTGGCCCGGCGCGGCGGGGGCAAAGGCCTCCCGCATGGCCCGCCGGATCTGCTGCAGGCAGACCTTGGCGGACAGGTCCGCCCGCAGCACCCTGCCCCGCAGGTCATCCATGGCGGCGCCGCTGCACACAAAGTCCAGCCGCAGCACTTCAGGCGGGACCTCGCCGGGCACCTGCATGGACCAGGTCTCGCCGGGCTGGTGGAACAGCAGCTGCCCGGCCCGCAGCGTTACGGTACGGGCGTCGCACTGTTCCTCGATGCTGCCGCCGGACAGGTAGACCAGCTGCCAGGTATCGCAGACCGCTTCGGGCAGGCTGTCGCCGGTGCGCCACTCGTCAAAGGCGGCGGCGGGCACCTGCTCCACCCGCAGCGGAAAGTCCTGTTCCATGGGCATGGGCGCACCTCCCTTTTGTTGTGCCGGTCGTTGTGCCGGGCGTCAGGCGGGTCTGGCGGCCACCATGCCGTCGGGCAGACCGACGCTGCCGGCCAGCTCTCCGGTGCTGAAGGTCCCGGCCGGCGTTTCCAGCACGGCGGGGAACTGCTCCGCCCCGTCAAAGGTGGTGCACAGGCCCAGGCGGGCGGCGGTCAGCGGGCCAAGCTGCTTTTCCACCGCGCCGTAGACCAGGCTGCCGCCGGGGCCGTAGGTGTCCAGCATGATCTCGTCCGGCCAGGTCCGCGCCACATAGTCGGTCAATTCCGGCGTGACGTAATAATCGCTGCTGCCCTCGTACAGGTCGGGCGCGCCGTACAGATGCAGGATCTCGTGGGCGTAGACTGCCGGCGTCTCGAAGGCGTCGGGCCCGGTGTAGGCGTCCGCCTTGTACAGGCAGCTGAACTCGTGGTAATAGTCGGCGCCGTCCTCCAGGTAATGCACCATGGTAAAGGACGCTCCGTCCACCGGCAGAAAGATCAAAAAGCCGATGCTGGAGGTGCCGTACCGCTGGCGCAGCTCGGCGGTGTCCAGGCTGGCGCACAGGTCATAGACGGCGGCGTAAAAGTCGTCGCTCTCGTCCGAGCCGGTGCCGCCGGCAAAGCTGCCGTTGTAGGTGGTATGGACAAACAGCCCGCTGTCCGGCGTGCCGTCGTCACAGGTGATGGCAGTATCCACGTGGTACGCGGCGCACTGCGCCTCGATCCAGTCCACGGCGATGGCCAGCGTTTCGCGGCTTTCGGCGATGGAAGCCTCGTCCCAGGCGGCGCCGTTCTGCTCGTCCAGATAGACGCTGACCAGCACGCTGGGCCAGCTGAGCAGCCCGGCGCTGCCGTACATCCGCTGGGCCTGGGTCAGGCCGGAGCCGCCGTACCAGCTGCCGAACCACTGGTCAAACCAGTCCTGGCCGCCGTCCTGCCGGGGGCGGGGCCAGTCCAGCGGCGAGCGCCCCGCCGCCGAGGGCGAGGTCAGCGCCGCGGCGGGCGCACAGCCGCCCAGCAGCAGCGCCAGTGCCAGGATGCCCGCGGCCAGCGCCGCCGGGCGTCGGGTGTGTTTCATAGGGGGTCCCTTTCCCGCAAAAGGCGGCAAACGGGGGTCATGCGCGTTCCGGCAGGCGCAGCACCGGCTTGCCGTCCCCGCCTGCGTCCAGCGTGACGGCGTCCGGGCTGGTGCCCTGGCCCAGCCGGCCTTCGATCAGCGCCTGGGCGATGGGGTCCTCCACCTCCTTGCGGATGGTGCGGCGCAGCTCGCGGGCGCCAAACTTGGTGCTGGTCTCGTCCACGATGGCCTTGAGGGCCGCCGGGGTGACCTGCAGATCGACGCCGTGGGCCTGCATGCCGGGGCGGTATTCGTCCAGCATCAGGTCGGCGATCTTTTCCAGGTCGTCCTGGTTCAGCGGGCGGAAGGTGATGATCTCGTCCACACGGCCGAGGAATTCGGGGCGCAAAAACTCCTGCAACGCCTTCATGCTCTTGTTGGCGCTGATCTGCTCCGGCGTCTTGTTGAAGCCGGTCTCGCCGGTGCGGTCGGTGCTGCCGGCGTTGGAGGTCATGCAGATGACGGTGTTGGAAAAGTCCACCGTGCGGCCCTGGGCGTCGTTGATCTTGCCCTCGTCCAAGATCTGCAAGAGGATGTTCATCACGTCGGGGTGGGCCTTCTCGATCTCGTCAAACAGGATGACGCTGTAGGGGTGGCGGCGGACCTTCTCGGTCAGCTGGCCGGCCTCGTCGTAGCCCACATAGCCCGGCGGCGAGCCGATCAGGCGCGAGACCGCGTGCTTTTCCATATACTCGCTCATGTCGATGGAGATCAGCGGGTCGACGGTATCAAACAGCTGACTGGCCAGCTGCTTGACCAGCTCGGTCTTGCCCACGCCGGTGGGACCCACAAAGATAAAGCTGGCGGGGCGGTGCCGGCCGGACAGGTCGGCGCGGGACCGCTTGACGGCCTGGGCCACCTGGTGGACGGCCTCGTCCTGGCCGATGATGCGGGCTTTCAGCGCGTCCTCCAGCCCCAGCAGGCGGCCGTACTCGCTCTCCTTGATCTTGACGGCGGGGATGCCGGTCCACAGCTCGATGACCTGGGCCACGTCGTCCAGCGTCACGGCGATGTCGGCAGTGCGCAGCTGCAAAGCGGGCAGCTTTTCCCGCAGGCGGGCCAGGTCGGTCTTGACCTTGGCCAGCGCCTCGTAGTCGATGGCGTTGTCCCCTTCCGGGTTTTCCAGCGCATGCTCCTGCTCCTCCAGCGCGGCCACCTGTTTTTGGGCGTTCAAAAACTCGGTGATCTCCGGGTGGCGCAGGTTGCAGCAGGCGCAGGCCTCGTCCAGCAGGTCGATGGCCTTGTCGGGCAAAAAGCGGTCGGTGATGTACCGCTCGGCCAGGCGGACGATGGTGGCGGTGACGGCGTCCGGCACGCGGACGCAGTGGTATTTTTCGTAGTAGGTGCGCACGCCTTTCAGCACCTCGATGCTGTCGGCAATGGAAGGCTCATCCACCTTGACGGGCTGGAAGCGGCGCTCCAGCGCCTGGTCCTTCTCGATATACTTGCGGTACTCGGCAAAGGTGGTGGCGCCGATGACCTGGATCTGCCCGCGGGAGAGCGCCGGCTTCATGATGTTGGCGGCGTTCATCGCGCCCTCCGAGTCGCCCACGCCCACCAGGTTGTGCAGCTCGTCAATGAACAGGATGATGTTGCCGGCGCGGCGCACCTCGCCGATCAGGCCCTTGACCCGCTGCTCAAACTGGCCGCGGAACTGGGTGCCGGCCACCAGGGCGGTCAGGTCCAGCAGGTAGATCTCCTTGTCCGCCAGGCGGGCGGGGACCTTGCCCTCCACGATGTGCTGGGCGATGCCCTCGGCGATGGCGGTCTTGCCCACGCCGGCCTCGCCGATCAGGCAGGGATTGTTCTTCTGCCGGCGGCAGAGGATCTGGATGGTGCGGTAAATTTCCCGGTCGCGGCCCACGATGTGGTCGATGCGGCCGTCCCTGGCCTTCTGGGTCAGGTTCTCGCAGTAGCTGTTCAGGAATTTGCGGTCATTTTTCTTGTCCTTGCCGCGGTTTTTGGCGGCGGACTTTTCGTCGGTATTCTGGCCCTGGGCGCCGGGGCCGAAGGGGAACACCGGGCTGCCGCCGGGCACAAACTCCTCGTCGTCGTCACCGACGGGCATCATGGCGCCGTTCTGGCCGGCTTCCTGCAGGAAGCTGGTCATGCGCTCCTCCATATTTTCCAGGTCCTGGTCCGACACGCCGAAACGCTGCATCAGATCGTCCACCGGTTTGATGTGCATCTCACGGGCGCAGGTCAGGCAGTAGCCCTCCTGGATGGGTTTGCCGTTCTCCATCCTTTGGACAAAGACCACGGCGGTTCGTTTTTTGCAACGGACACAAAGCATTGGGTTCCCTCCCTTGGGGACAGCGGGGTGTTCCGGCCGGCTGGCGGCGGCTGCCCGCCCCGCGTTTTCTATTCTGCGGCAAAGGCCGCGCCTCTGCGGGCACAGAGGGGGTGTATCAGCTTCCCTGCAGCGGGATCTTTCGGGGATACAAAAAGAGGAAATGATATGGGCATTGTTTCCGCATAACATTCCTCCACAGTATTAGTTTACCACAGCCTGTCAATATGCGCCGCGGTCAGGCCAAAAAGGGGTTCAGCCCTGCAAACAGGCTGTACAGCACGCTGCCGGACACCGCCTCCTGGCTGAGCCAGGCCACACTGCCGCCGGACAGCGCAATGCCGCCCCAGATCAGCAGGCTGAGCATCCAGCAGTCCAGCAGGCCGGTGACCAGGCCCAGCACGGTGCCCAGCGCCTTGTTGACGCCGCCCACCAGCGGCAGGTCGTTCAGGTGGCGCAAAAGCCCCGCCGCCAGCCGGAACAGCCAGCGGATGACGCTGCACAGGATCAGGAAGATGACCGCCTGCAACAGCGGCAGCAGGATGGGTTCCAGCTGGAGCATCACCTCGGCGGCGATGTCGGCGCCCACGTTGTTCAGCGCCTGCTGGATGGCTTCGGCCACCTGCTCCAGCAGGCTGGCGGGCAGAAAGCCCAGGTACTGGTTCAGCGCCTGGGTCAGCGTTTCGCCCTGGGCGGTAACGGCGTCGGCCACGCCCTGGCTGACCGCGGCGCCGACGTGCTGCTGCCAGATGGCGGGGGCCATCTGGCCGGCGGCCCACACCGAGGCCGCCACCCCCACCACCGCGCCGGCCAGGCTGACCAGGCCGGCCACCAGGCCCTGCCGGCGGCCGTGCAGCGCGGTCAGCACCAGGATCACAACAAAGATCAGGTCATAGATCAATCCCACAGAGATCGGCATATTCGTTTTCCTTTCCCCTGCATGGCGCAGGCGGCGCCCCAACGGGCGGGCAGGCTACTGCGTCAGCACCGAGACTTCGGTGCCGGTAAACACCAGCGGCTGGCTGGCATCCAGGATGGCCAGCGGCGGCGCGTCCAGCGTTTTCTCCCACTGGAGGGCGCCGTTGTAGTCCAGGCACTGCACCAGGCTGCCGGCCGTCAGGTACAGCGCCGTGCGGGTGGCGCACAGGCTTTCGGCCGCGCCGGCGTCCGCCTGGGCCAGCGGCGCCAGGCTGTTGTCCAAAAGGATCAGGCTGGCGTCCCCGCCGCCGGTCAGCAGCAGGGCCACGCCGCTGCCGGCGGTGTCCACGTCCACCAGCGACGCGCCGCCGTAGTTATAGCGGGCGGTCTCGGCGCCGGTGGAGGTATCCAGCAGCACCGCATAGTCGGACAAAACGGCCAGCACATGCTGGCTGTCCAGCCAGTACAGGTGCAGGATCAGGCTGCCGGCGTCGGCCTCGTACAGGGCCACCGGGTCGTCGGCGCCGCAGTCCATCAGAAAGATGCGGCTGCTGACCTGCCCGTCCACCGCCGAGATGCAGCCGGCGGCAAAGCGGCGGTTGTCGCTGGCAAAGCCAAGCGCCACCGGGGTGCCGTCCGACTGGGTGGCGTACCACTGGTAGATGACCGAAAAGCCGGGGTCCAGCACCTGCACCGCGGCCGCGTAGCGGTTATGCTCGGTCACCACGGCGGTGGTGCCGTTTGGGCTCATGGCGCACAGCAGGATGCCGGCGTCCGTCCGGGTGGTGTACAGCGTGCCGGTGCGGCTTTCGATGCGCAGCTCGGTGCCGGCGCGGTTGTACAGCGCAAAGCGGGTGTTGCCCACGGCGATGGCCGGCCGGGCGTAGCTGGGCTGGATGGTGCGCAGCTTGGCGCCGTTTGCGCCGAACACCGCCACGTCGGTGGAGCCCAGCTCCACAAAGCCGCCGGCCAGCTCCTGGATCTGGATGGGGTCCGAGATGCCGGTGGACGCCGGGTAGCTGCCCGGCTCGAAAGAGAGCAGGACACTGTCGGCCAGGTCGCCGGCCATGGCGGCGGCCGCGCCCAGCGCGCCGCTGCCCCAGGCCAGCATCAGGCAGAGGGCCAGCACCGCGCCGGCCAGCAGCATCCGCCTTCTGCGGCGGCGCCGCCGCAGGATGGGGCTTTGGGGCCGGCCGCGGCGGTCCCGGCTGCGGGGGGCAAAGTCGACGCGGCGGGTGTTGCCGCCGTCCTCCGGCTCGTCGGTGCCGGCGTCCCCGGCGGGCGGGGCGGCCGGCTGCCCCGGCGGGGGCGAGAAATCGCGGTCGGGACGGTCGGCGGCAGCGCGCGCGCCCTGGGCCAAACGCTCGTCCGGCGGGGCGGCGCCCTGGTCCCGCGCCAGCATCCGCTGCAGGCGTTCCTGGCGTTCCTTTTCTTCGCGGTTCACGGGGCGTCAGCCCTCCTTTCCGTCAGGGTGTTTCGATCGTGCCGGGGAATTTTTCAGGAACTCTCCGGGGAGCTTTCGGCGGCGTCCCGCGCCGGGCATTCCAACGCTTCGGCCGGGTAGTCCACCCGCACCAGAAACAGCCCCTTGGCGGGCAGCGTGGGTCCGGCGCGCCGGCGGTCACGGCTTTGTAATATAGTATCGATATCGCGGGGCGAAATTTTGCACCGGCCCGCCTCCACCAGCGTGCCGGCCAGGATGCGCACCATGTTGTACAGGTAGCCGTCCGCCGTCACGGTGATGGTCAGTACCTCGCCGGACTGTTCCACCGTGCAGCGGGTGACGGTGCGCACCGTGTCGCCGTGTGTCGCCGGGCCGGAACCCGCCGCGCACAGGGCAAGGAAATCGTGGGTGCCCACAAACCGCGCGGCCGCCGCCTGCATGGCGGCCAGGTCCAGCCTGCCCGCGGTGCGCCAGCAGGTGTCCAGGTCGAAGGGATCGTCGATGGCCGAATTGCGGATGCGGTAGCAGTAGGTCTTGGCGTGGGCGGCGTAGCGGGCGTGGAAGTCCTCCGGCACCGGCCGGGCACTTTTGACCCGGATGTCCGGCGGCAGGTGGGCGTTGAGCGCCAGCACCAGTTTTTGGGGCGGGACAGGGCCATCATAGCGCAGACTCAGCGCGAAATCCAGCGCATGGACGCCGGCATCGGTGCGGGAACAGCCCTTGACGTCGGGGCGGGTCCCCGTCACCGCCTGCAAAGCGTCCTGGAACACCGCGCAGACGGTGGGCGCGTTGGGCTGCACCTGGAACCCACCGTAGCGGGTGCCCTTGTAGGCCAGGCGAAACAGCAGATTCATCGCGCACCTCCGAAAGAATACCCAACTGGAAATTAGAAATGAGGAATGAGAAATTTTGGTGGTCCGCGTGCTTCGCGTGCTCAAAAATCGGGCGGCGGGCAGTATAGCACCAACCGGAAGCTTTGCGGATCGCCGCTCCGTTTGCGTAGGGGCCGATGATTTTCATCGGCCCGGAAACGCCGCGATCGCGGGAAACTTTGCAGGGCAAAGCGGGCATTGGACCGGGAAGGCCGAGGCAACCGGAAGTCACCGCGGCGGGCGTGAACGCCCGCCCTACAATCCCCCGCAAATGGGTGCCGGGGAAAGAAACGTCGGCCGCAAAGGCAAAGTTTCCGGTTTCGCCTGCCGTTTGCCTTGTACTGTAGGGCGGGCGATTTCGCCCGCCGGGCAACATGGCGGCAGACGGAAGGCAGCAGGAAAAATTGATGCGCACCCCAAGCATTGCGGTGACCGGCAGCTTTGCGGGACGATGCCAAGCATCGTCCCCTACGCAGGGTTCCGCCTGCCGAGTCGTGCTGCGCAGGGGCCGAGCTCCGGCTCTTACACCGGCGCTGCGCACCGGGGAGCCTCCGAAACGCCGCCTGCAGGCGGCAGTGATCTCATCGGCCCGGAAACGCCGCGATCGCGGGAGGCTTTGCAGGGCAAAGCGGGCATTGGACCGGGAAGGCCGGGCAGCCGGAAGTCACCGCGGCGGGCGTGAACGCCCGCCCTACAATTCTCCACAAATGGGATCCGAGAAAATGGACGTTGCCGCGAATATTCTGTTCCCGGTTTCGCCTGCCGTTTGCCTCGCCATGTAGGGCGGGCGATTTCGCCCGCCGGGCAGCCTGGCGGCAGACGGAAGGCAGCGGGAAAAATTGATGCGCACCCCAAGCATTGCGGTGACCGGCAGCTTTGCGGGACGATGCAAGCATCGTCCCCTACGCAGGGGTCCTGCCTGCCGAGTCGTGCTGCGCAGGGGCCGAGCTCCGGCTCTTACATCGCCGCTGTGCGCCGGGGAGCCTCCGAAACGCCGCCTGCGGGCGGCAGTGATCTCATCGGCCCGGAAACGCCGCGATCGCGGGAAGCTTTGCAGAACAAAGCAGGCATTGGATCGGGAAGGCCGGGCAGCCGGAAGTCACCGCGGCCAAAGACCGCACCTCAATTTCTCTTTTTCACCCGATCACCGGGAACATCCAGCGGGTGGCCAGAATGATGCCGAACGTCACCGCGCAGAACACCGCGCAGAGCACGTCGGTGCGGCCGAATTTCAGCACCTTCAGCCGGGTGCGGCCGGCGCCGCCGCGGTAGCAGCGGCACTCCATGGCCATGGCCAGCTCGTCGGCACGGCGGAAGGCCGAGATGAACAGCGGGATCAAAATCGGCACCAGCGCCTTCAGCCGTTCGGTCAGCTTGCCGGTATCCAGCTGGGCGCCGCGGGCCTTCTGGGCGTTCATGATCTTTTCGGTCTCGTCCACCAGCGTGGGGATGAACCGCAGCGCGATGGTCATGATGATAGCAAACTCATGCACCGGCACGTGCAGCTTGGACAGCGGGCGCAGCAGGCTCTCGATGGCGTCGGTCAGCACGGTGGGGCTGGTGGTGTAGGTCAGCAGGCTGGTGCCGGCGATCAATGCCAGGATGCGCACCGCCATCAAAATGGCAAAGGTGATGCCCTCCGGGTAGATGGTCAGCCAGCCCCACTCCACCAGCGGCGTTTCGCCGGGATAGAAAAAGATGTTGATGACGCCGGTGAACAGGATGATGGGCACAATGGGCTTGAGGCTTTTCAAAATCAGCCGCAGCGGCACCTTTGCAATGCGGTACAGCGCGCCCAGCAGCAGGATGGACAGCGCCACCCCCACCGCGGTGCCGCAGCAGTACAACACCACCACGTAGGCGATGGTGGCCACCAGCTTGAGCCGCGGGTCGCAGTTGTGCACGACCGAATTGCCCGGGAAATGCTGGCCGATGGTGATGTCACGAAGCACTGCCGTCGCCCCCTTTCGTCAGCTCCTGCTGTTTCTGCTGCCACAGGCGGCGGATGGTCTTGACCGCGTAGGGCACGGTGTAAACGTCGATGGGGATGTCCAGCCCTTTTTCCCGCAGCTTCAAAAAGATCTGCGTCACCTGGGGCACCGAAAGCCCCAGCTCCAGCAGCTCCGGCGCGCGGGCAAAGACGTTCTCCACCGTATCGTACATGGCCACCTTGGCGTGGTGCATCACCAGCACCCGGTTGGCGTACTTGGCGATATCCTCCATCGAGTGGCTGACCAGCACCACCGTCACGCCGGTCTTTTCGTGGTAGGCCTTGATCTGGGACAGGATGGTGTCCCGGCCCTCCGGGTCCAGGCCGGCGGCGGGCTCGTCCAGCACCAGGATGCGGGGCTCCATCGCCATGACGCCGGCGATGGCCACCCGGCGCTTCTGCCCGCCGGACAGCTCAAAGGGGCTGCGGTTCAAAAGCGCCTCGTCCAGGCCGGTGAACTCGGCGGCCTCCCTGACGCGGCGGGCGACCTCGGCCTCGTCCAGGCCCATGTTTTTGGGGCCGAAGGCGATGTCCTTGGCGCAGGTCTCCTCAAACAGCTGGTATTCGGGATACTGGAACACCAGGCCGACCAGAAAGCGGAAGGAACGCAGGTCCTCGCCCTCGGCCCACATGTCCCGGCCGTCAACGATGACCTTACCGGAGGTGGGGCGGTTGAGGCCGTTGAAGTGGCCGATCAGCGTGGATTTGCCGCTGCCGGTGGAGCCGATGACGCCCACGAAGTCGCCTTCCTCGATGGCAAAGCTGACGTCGTCCAGGGCTTTGGTCTCGTCCGGCATGCCGGGGTTGTAGACGTAGCTCAGATGCTCTACGCGGATGATGTCTGACAAGGTGATCTCCTCCTGTTGACCGCGGGATAGCGCCCCGGCCGCGCCGGGTGAACTTCCCGCCTGATGGGGGTAGGGGGTGGAAACGGGGGTTAGGGCGGCCGCCGCGCAGGGCGGGTGCCGACCGGGATGTGCTGCGCAGCGGCCGATCTCCGGCTCTTACACCGGCGCTGCGCGCCGGGGAGCCTCCGAAACGCCGCCTGCGGGCGGCAGTGATCTCATCGGCCCGGAAACGCCACGGCAGCCGGAAGGTCTCGCGGCGGGCGTGAACGTCCGCCCTACGATCTGCCGGGAAAAGGTGCCAAAACCGGGAACAGATGCCGGTAAAATGTCCCTTGCCGCAGAGCGGTGTTTTTATCCCACCTGCCGTTTGCCTTGCATTGTAGGGCGGGCGATCTCGCCCGCCGGGCAACATAGCGGCAGACGGAAGGCTGCGGGAAAAATTGAATGTGCACCCCAAGCATTGCGGTGGCCGGCAGCTTTGCGGGACGATGCAAGCATCGTCCCCTACGCAGGGGTCCTTCCCACCGGGTCGTACTGCGTAAGGGCCGATGGTTTTCATCGGCCCGGAAACGCCGCGATTGCCAGAAGGTCTCGCGGCGGGCGTGAACGCCCGCCCTACGATCCACCGTAAATGGGCGCCGGGAAAAGAAACGTCAGCCACAAAGGCGAAGTTTCCGGTTTTGCCTGCCGTTTGCCTTGCATTGTAGGGCGGGCGATCTCGCCCGCCGGGCAGCCTAGCGGCAAACGAAAGGCTGCGGGAAAAGTGAATGTTCCCCCAAGCATTGCGGTGGCCGGCAGCTTTGCGGGACGATGCGAGCATCGTCCCCTACGAAAGGGGTTTGCCCCCCCTTTGGCAGGAAGCCGCCCTTTTTGAGGCGGCCTCAATTCCTAATTTCTCATTCTGAATTGCTCCGTCATTTCAGCAGCTCGTACAGCCAGTCGGCGGCCGCGTCGGGGGTGATGATCTGTTTGGGCGCGGGCAGGCCCTCGGCGGCCAGCGCGTCGCGCAGCTCGGCGGCCTGGGGCACGTCCAGGTGGTAGCCGTGCAGCCGCTCGGTCTGGGCAAAGATCTGTTGGGGCGTGCCCTCCATCACGATGCGCCCGGCGCTCATCACCAGCACCCGGTCAGCGCGGGCGGCCTCCTCCATATAGTGGGTGATGGCCACGATGGTCACGCCGGCGGCCCGCAGCTTGTCGATGGTCTGCATCACCTGGCGGCGGCCCTTGGGGTCCAGCATGGCGGTGGCTTCGTCCAGCACCAGGCAGTCCGGCCGCATGGCGATGACGCCCGCGATGGCCACCCGCTGTTTCTGCCCGCCGGACAGCTTGTGGGGGGCAGCCTTGCGCTTTTCGTAAATGCCGGCCATCTGCATGGCCTCGTCCACGCGGGGGCGGATCTCGGCGCTGGGAACGCCCAGGTTCTCCAGCGCAAAGGCCACGTCCTCCTCCACCACGGTGGCAACGATCTGGTTGTCCGGGTTCTGGAACACCATGCCCACCTTCTGGCGGATGTCGTAGAGTTTTTCCTCGGTGCGGGTGTCGATGTCCTCCACCAGCACGGTACCTTTTTCGGGCAGCAGGATGGCGTTGAAGTGCTTGGCCAGCGTCGACTTGCCGCAGCCGTTGGCCCCCAGCACGGCGACGAACTCGCCTTTTTTCACCTCCATGCTCACGCCGCCCACCGCCCAGGCGGGCTGCTCGGTGTCATAGCGGAACCACACGTCCTGTGCGCGCAGCATCTGTTCCATTGGCGTTTCCTTTCTTGTTATCCCTCCTGCCAGAGGGCGGTGGCGCCGCAGGGCACCACGCCGCCGGTGGCGGAGACCGGCAGGCCGATCTCGTCACAGGCGGTGGCGCCGCCGTACACCGGGCAGAGGGTGGTTTGCAGAATGTACTGCATCACCGCGGGGCTGAGGCCCTCGGTGTAGCTGTTGACGGCAAAAAACAGCGGTTTTTCGCTGAGGACCCCGGCGCACTGGACGATCAGGTCGTAGATGTTGTCCTCCAGCTTCCAGATCTCGCCGCCGGGGCCGCGGCCGTAGCTGGGCGGGTCCATGATGACGGCGTCGTAGCGGCTGCCGCGGCGGATCTCCCGCGCGACGAATTTGCCGCAGTCGTCCACGATCCAGCGGCAGGGCCGGTCGGCCAGGCCGCTGGCGGCGGCGTTCTCTCTGGCCCAGGCCACCATGCCCTTGCTGGCGTCCACGTGGGTCACCGACGCGCCGGCGGCCAGGCAGGCCAGCGTGGCGCCGCCGGTGTAGCCGAACAGGTTCAGCACCCGGATGGGCCGCCCCGCCGCGGCGATGGCTTTCTGATACCAGGCCCAGTTGACGGCCTGCTCCGGAAAGACGCCGGTATGCTTGAAGCCGGTGGGGCTGACGATCAGCGTCAGGCCGTTCCAGCCGATCTTCCATTTGGCGGGCAGGGGGCGGCGGTTCTCCCAGCTGCCGCCGCCCTTGCTGGAGCGGTGGTAGACCGCGTCGGCCTTTTGCCACAGCGGGCTGGCCGGGTCGTTTTTCCACACCACCTGGGGGTCGGGGCGGATCAGGATGGTCTTTCCCCAGCGTTCCAGCCGGTTTTTGCCGGTGGCGTCGATCAGTTCATAGTCCTGCCAGCTGTCCGCAGCGCGCATGGCACGGCTCCTTTCTTTGTCTCAGTGATTTATACATCTCGGATAATATCTGCGTGTGATACGGGTCGGGATCAGGAATGAGGAGTTCGGAATTTTGATGGTCCGTGCGCTTCGCGCGCTCGGATGCAGGGCGGCGGCCGGAAGGTTTGCGGGACGGTGCGGGCATGGAACCGGAAGGCCGTGGCGGCCGGAAACTCTCGCGGCGGGCGTGAACGCCCGCCCTACAATCCCCCGCAAATGGGTGCCGGGAAAAGAAACGTCGGCCGCAAAGGCAAAGTTTCCGGTTTCGCCTGCCGTTTGCCTTGCTTTGCAGGGCGGGCGATTTCGCCCGCCGGACAACCTGGCGATAAACGGAAGGCAGCGGAAAAAAGGAATGTGCCCCCAAGCATTGCGGTGACCGGCAACTTTGCGGGACGATGCCAAGCATCGGCCCGGAAACACCGCGGCGGCCGGAAACTCTCGCGGCGGGCGTGAACGCCCGCCCTACAATTTGCCGGGAACAGGTGCCAAGACCGGGGACGGGTGCCAAGAAAGCAGTTCTTGCCGCAGAGAGGTGTTTTTCATCTCGACCGCCGTTTGCTTTGCAGGGCGGGCAATCTCGCCCGCCGGACAGCATAGCGACGGCCGAAAGGTTTGCGGGACGGTGCGGGCACTGCTGCCCCGTGAGGGTAAAGGCGTGGCAAGGTGCCGCACCCCTCCGCCGCCTGCGGCGGCACCTCCCCTTGCAGGGGAGACTTTGCAAGCGGCAGCCCCCCAAAGGCTCCCCTGTAAGGGGAGCTGGCATCGCGCCAGCGATGACGGAGGGGTGCATTGCCCCCCTGTTTTGCAAATATCCTGCCGGGTTGTAACTGCCGAAAGGCCCGCGGGACGATGCAGGCACTGCCGGCCGCTAAAAATCCCCCAACCGCGTCCAAAGGCCGCGCCTCAATTCCCCATTCCTGATTTCCAACTCCTGATTTTCAAAACAGGCTCTGCTGGCCGTCGTCGGCGTCGTCGCGCAGCGTTTTGGGCACCGCCATGTGCAGGTGCTCGTAGGCTAGGCGGGTGACGCAGCGGCCGCGGGGGGTGCGGGTCAAAAAGCCCATCTGCATCAGGTACGGCTCGCAGACGTCCTCCAGCGTGACGCTTTCCTCGCCCAGGGCGGCGGCCAGGGTGTCCAGGCCCACCGGCCCGCCGCCATACATCTCGATGATGGCGCGCAGCACGCTGCGGTCCAGCTCGTCCAGGCCCAGCGCGTCGATGCCCATCTGCTTGCGGGCGTCGATGGCCGACTCGGCGTCGATGGTGCCGTCGCCCCGCACGGTGGCAAAATCGCGGGCGCGCTTTAGCAGCCGGTTGGCCACGCGGGGGGTGCCCCGGCTGCACCTGGCCAGCTCCAGCGCGCCCTCCGGCGTGACGGGCACGTCCAGGATGGCGGCGCTGCGGGTGATGATGCGGGCCAGCTCGTCGGGGCTGTAAGGCTCCAGCTTCAGCAGGATGCCGAACCGATCCCGCAGCGGCCCGGTCAGCTGGCCGGCGCGGGTGGTGGCGCCGATCAGGGTGAACCGCGGCAGGTTGATGCGGATGCTCTGGGCGCTGGGGCCTTTGCCGATCATAATGTCCAGCGCGTAGTCCTCCAAGGCCGGGTAGAGGACCTCCTCCACCTGGCGGGAAAGGCGGTGGATCTCGTCGATAAACAGCACGTCACCCTCCTGCAAATTGGTCAGCAGGGCGGCCAGGTCACCGGGCTTTTCAATGGCGGGGCCGGAGGTGATGCGGATCTGCACGCCCATCTCCTGGGCGACGATGCCCGCCAGCGTGGTCTTGCCCAGGCCGGGCGGGCCGTAGAGCAGCACATGGTCCATCGGCTCGCCGCGGCGCTGCGCCGCCCGCAGATAGACCGAAAGGTTGGCCTTGACCTTTTCCTGCCCGATGTAGTCCTGCAGCGTTTTGGGGCGCAGGCTGACCTCCTCGGCGTCGGCCGGGGTCACGTCCGGGCTGACAAGACGGGTGGGGTCGACGGTATATTCCTGGTTCACGGGTTGCCTCCTGGTTTACAGCTTGCTCAATCCCCGCAGGGCGATCTTGATAATATCCTGCACCGGCAGCGTGTCGTCCACGCGGGTGACGGCGCGGGCGGCGTCGCTGGCGTTGTACCCCAGCGCCACCAGCGCGGCCACCGCCTGCGCCGGGGCCGAGTCGGCGGCGGGGGCGGGCGCGTCGCCCACCGCAAAGCCTTCGCCCGCGGCCAGGCCCTTGCCCACCTTGTCTTTCAGCTCCAGCGCGATGCGCTGCGCCAGCTTGGGCCCCACGCCGCTGGCCTTGGTAAAGGCCTTGTGGTCCCCCGCCGAGGCCGCCAGCGCCACCTGCTCCGGGTTCATCACCGAAAGGATGGCCAGCCCCGCCTTGGGCCCCACGCCGGACACGGCGATCAGCAGCTTGAAGCAGCTCTGCTGCTCCTCGGTGGCAAAGCCGTACAGGGCAATGTCGTTTTCGGTCACGTTCAGCACGGTGTACAGCGTGGCGGTCTCGCCGGCGGCGGGCAGGCGGCCCGCGGTGGTCTGGGGCACCTGGGCCAGATACCCCACCCCCGCGCAGCTCAGCACCACACTGTCCAATGTCTTTTTGACGATTTTGCCGGTCAGGCAGTAGATCATGGCAATTCCTCGGTTCTGTCAGGTCATCTCGGCGGCGCGCCGGCGATGCGGCTGCGGCTGCAGTGGCAGTGGGCGATGGCCAGCGCCAGCGCGTCGGCGGTGTCGTCCGGCTTGGGGACGGCGGGCAGGTGCAGAAGGATGCGGGTCATCTCCTGGATCTGCTTTTTCACCGCCTTGCCGTAGCCGGTCACCGCCTGCTTGACCTGCATGGGGGTGTACTCGCACACCTCCACGCCGGCCTGGGCCGCCGCCAGCAAAACCACGCCGCGGGCCTCGGCCACGCCGATGACGGTGGTCTGGTTGTGCTGGTAATACAGCTTTTCAATGGACAGCGCCTGCGGCTTGTAGCGGTCCAGGATGTCGGCCATGCCGTCGTAGATCTCCACCAGCCGCTGCTCAAACGGGGTGTCTTTGTCGGTGCAGATGGCGCCGTAGGCCGCCGGCGCGAACCGGTTGCCCGCGTAGTCCAAAACCCCCCAGCCCACAATGGCATAGCCGGGGTCGATGCCCAATACCCGCATTTGTCCCTATCTCTCCATTTTGTTAGATATACTGTTACAGTATACCACGAATCCGGGGACCGGGCAATTGACGCAGGCGAAAACCGCGGGCCGGCAGCGGCGCATTTTTTGTGCATCTGCCCGATATTTTGCACATCCCGGCCATCTATGGTAAGATAATCCAAAACGATCGGTTCCCCGCCGGGTGCGCCCGCGGGGAGCTGCGGGGAGGGCAGGCAGATGGCAAAAAACGGCAGTTCACAGCCCGGCGGCGTTTACCGGCAGATCCGGCGGGTGTCGGTGGCGGGCATTCTGGTCACGCTGGTGCTGACGCTGGGCGCGGCGCTGTGGCTGACCCTGACCCAGGAGTCGGGCGCCCGCGACCGTGCCCTGACCACCGCCACCCAGGCTGCGGCCAACACCATGCAGGCCATGGCCGCCGGCGGGCAGGACCGGACCGGCGGCTATGCCCGGCAGATGGCCGAGAGCATCCCCGATGTGGACCTGTTTGCCTGCTATACCGCCGACGGCACCCCCGCCGATTTTTACGATGTGGTCTCCGGCCAAAGCGACCCCGCCGCGCTGGCCCCGCTGGACGCCGGGCTGATGGACCGCCTGAACGCGACCGGCGCCGCCCTTTTGGACAATGCCCAGGCCCCCGGCGGCTCCGACCACTGCGCCTACGCCGTTGTGCGCCTTGCCGACGGCACCGTGGCCGGCTACGTGATGGCCGGCGTCTACCTGCGCAGCATCCGGCAGACGGTGCTGGCCACGCTGGCGGCCTATCTGGCCATCGGCGCGGCGGCGCTGGCCATCGGCGCGGCGCTGAGCCTGCAGCTGGCCCGGCGCATCAAGACCGAGCTTTTGGGCTACGAGCCGGACGCTTTCCGGGACCTGTTTCTGCGGCGGATGGAACTGCTGGACGCCCTGGACGAGGGGCTTTTGGCCATCGACCGGGACCGCCGGGTCATCTACATCAACCGGGCGGCGGCGGAGCTTTTGTCGCTGGACAAAGCCGCCTCCCTGGGCCGCCTGCTGGAGGAGGTCCGCCCCCAGTCCAGCATCGCGCGGGTGCTGCGCACCGGCAAGGCGGAATACGGCGTCAGCGTGCAGACCAAGCGGCGCATCCGGGTCATCTCGGACCGGATGCCGGTGCGGCGGGACGGCAAGCTGGTGGGCGCGGTGGCCATCTTCCGCAACCGCACCGAGGTCGCCCGCCTGGCCCGCGAGCTGACCGGCGTGCAGCACATCGTCGAGGCCATGCGCGCCTACACCCACGAGTTTATGAACAAGCTGCACGTGATCCTGGGGCTTTTGCAGCTGGGCGAGGCCGGGCGCGCCGAGGAGTATGTGCTGCAGCTGACCCGGACGCGGGCGCTTTCCACCAGCGCCATCTCGGAGCGCATTGCCGAGCCGTCGGTGGCGGCGCTGCTGATCGGCAAAAGCTGCCGCGCCGCCGAGCTGGGCGTGCGCATGACGCTGGACCCGGAAAGCCGCCTTTCGGCCGAGCCGTACTGCCTGCCGGCGTCGGCCATCATCACCATTCTGGGCAATTTGATCGAGAACGCCTTTGACGCCTTTTCGGCCATGCCGGCGGGCGGCGGCCACCAGGTGGACGTCAGCATCCGCGAGAGCGCCGGCGGCCTGCTGCTGAGCGTGGACGACAACGGCCCCGGCATGCCGCCGGAGCTGGCCGTCCGTATCTTTGAGCAGGGCGCCACCACCAAGGGCGAGGGCCGCGGCACCGGGCTGTTCCTGGTAAAGCGCATCACCGACGCTTTCCACGGCGAAGCGCGGGTGGAATCCACCCAGGGGGTGGGAAGCTCGTTCATCGTCGCCTTCCGCCGCGAGGAGACCGACGAGGCGCCCGACGCCGGCGGCAGCAGCCTGACCGCCCCCGACGGCGCCGACGGCTGACCCGGCCGGACACAGGGAAAGAGAGGGAGCCTATGTATTCCGTTGTGATCGTGGAGGACGACCCCATCATCACCGAGCTGAACCGCCGCTATGTGGAAAAGGACGGGCGGTTCGGCCCCATCCAGTGCTTTGCCGCGCCCCGCGCCGCGCTGGACTGGCTGCGCCGCCACCCCGCCGACCTGGTGATCCTGGACTTTTATATGCCCCAGATGAACGGGCTGGAATTTCTGCGGGCGGTGCGGGCAGCCGGCATCGAGGCGGACGTCATTATGATCACCGCCGCCAACGACGCCGCAACGGTGGAGGCCCTGACCCGGCTGGGCGTGCTGGATTACCTGGTCAAGCCCTTCGCCTACGAGCGGTTCCGCCGGGCGCTGGACGCTTTTTGTCTGCGGCGGCAGGCGATGCGGGGCGGTAGCCTGGACCAGCAGGCGCTGGACAGCCTGCTGCACGCCGCGCCCCCCGCCGCCCTGCCCAAGGGCATGCAGCCCCAGACGCTGGAGCGGGTGACCGCCTGCCTGCGCGGCGCCCCCCGCCCGCTGACCTGCGAGGAGATCGCCGCGGCGGCAGGGCTTTCGGCAGTGACGGTGCGGCGGTATATGGCCTACCTGGTGGAGCGCCGCCAGGCCGCCGGCGAGATGGACTACGAGACCGGCGGCCGCCCCTGCGTGGTCTACCGGCTGGCGGAATAAGGCCGCCCGGCCATGCGGCGGCCCGGCGCGGCCGGTGTTTGAGCGTTTTTTGTGCCTCTGCCACACTTTTTCTTTACTTTTTGTTAAAAATGCCGTAGAATTGATGTGTAAATGCTTTCACGGCGCAATGCGCTGAAGCAGGCCGCCCCGGCCCCCGCGGTGCCGCGCCCGAAAAATCTGACTATGCAAAGGAGAACGACCGTGTTCAAGATCGCAAAAAAACGCAGCCTGAACCCCACGGTGACGGAAATGTCCATTGAAGCGCCGCTGATCGCCAAAAAGGCCAAGGCCGGCCAGTTTATCATCCTGCGCGCCAGGGATGACTCGGAGCGCATCCCGCTGACCATCGCGGGCACCGACCCCGCTGCGGGCACGGTGGACATCATCTTCCAGATCGTGGGCGCCGGCACCATGCAGCTGAACACCCTGAACGAGGGCGACAGCCTGCACGACTTTGTCGGCCCGCTGGGCAAGGCCACCGAGATCGAGGGCCTGAAAAACGTCTGCGTGGTGGGCGGCGGCGTCGGCTGCGCCATCGCGCTGCCGGTGGCCCGCGCCCTGCACGCCGCCGGCGCCAAAGTCACCGGCATCGTGGGCTTCCGCAACAAGGACCTGGTGATTTTGGAGGACGAGTTCCGCGCCTGCTGCGACGAGCTGATCATCATGTCCGACGACGGCAGCTACGGCCGCAAGGGCGTTGTCACCGCCCCCCTGGAGGAGTGCATCCAAAACGGCGCCGGTTTTGACGAGGTCATCGCCATCGGTCCGCTGATCATGATGAAATTTGTCGTGGGCGTGACCAAAAAGTACAATGTCAAGACCGTTGTCTCGATGAACCCCATCATGGTGGACGGCACCGGCATGTGCGGCGGCTGCCGCCTGACCGTGGGCGGCAAGACGGTGTTTGCCTGCGTGGACGGCCCCGACTTCGACGGCTTCGAGGTGGATTTTGACGAGGCCATGCACCGCGGCACCATGTACCGCGACTTTGAGCAGCACGCCCGCGAGGCGGAGTGCAACCTGCTGAACCAGGAGGTAAAGTGATATGCCGGCTATCCAACGCAATATGGACCCCAAAAAGTGCCCCATGCCCAGCCAGGACCCCAACGTCCGCAACAAAAACTTCAAGGAAGTGGCGCTGGGCTACACCGCCGAGATGGCCGTGAACGAGGCCAAACGCTGCCTGCAGTGCAAAAACCACCCCTGCCGTTCCGGCTGCCCGGTGGACATCGACATCCCCGGCTTTATCGCCCACGTCGCCAAAGGCGAATTTGAGGAAGCCTACAAGGTCATCGCGCAGTCCAGCGCGCTGCCCGCGGTCTGCGGCCGCGTCTGCCCGCAGGAGAACCAGTGCGAGGGCAAGTGCATCCGCGGCATCAAGGGCGAGCCGGTGGGCATCGGCCGGCTGGAACGCTTTGTGGCCGACTGGCACCGCGAGAACGTCCATACCCCCGTCGCCCCGCCGGCCCCCAACGGCCACAAGGTGGCGGTGATCGGCGCAGGCCCCTCCGGCCTGACCGCCGCCGGCGACCTGGCCAAGCTGGGCTACAAGGTCACGATCTTTGAGGCCCTGCACGTGGCGGGCGGCGTTTTGATGTACGGCATCCCGGAGTTCCGCCTGCCCAAGGACATCGTCCAGACCGAGATCGACGGCCTGCGGGCACTGGGCGTGGACATCGAGACCAACATGGTCATCGGCAAGGTGCTGACCATCGACGAGCTGATGGGCGAGTACGGCTTTGAGGCCGTGTACATTGCCTCCGGCGCCGGCCTGCCCCGGTTCATGGGCATCCCCGGCGAGAGTCTGAAGGGCGTCTACTCCGCCAACGAGTACCTGACCCGCGTCAACCTGATGAAGGCCTACCTGCCCGACAGCCGCACCCCCATCCAGAAGAGCCGCGCGGTGGCCGTGGTGGGCGGCGGCAACGTGGCCATGGACGCCGCCCGCTGCGCCAAGCGCCTGGGCGCCGAGACCGTCTACATCGTCTACCGCCGCGGCATGGCCGAGCTGCCCGCCCGCAAGGAGGAGGTCGAGCATGCCGAGGAGGAAGGCATCATCTTCAAGACGCTGACCAACCCGGTGGAGGTCCTGGCCGACGACAACGGCTGCGTCCGCGGCATGACCTGCGTCGAGATGGAGCTGGGCGAGCCGGACGCCTCCGGCCGCCGCCGCCCCATCGTCAAGCAGGGCAGCGAGTTTGAGCTGGATGTGGACACCATGATCATGGCGCTGGGCACCAGCCCCAACCCGCTGATCCGCTCCACCACCCCCGGCCTGGACGCCGACAGGCACGGCTGCATCATCACCGACGGCCCCGACGGCCTGACCAGCCGGCCCTTTGTCTACGCCGGCGGCGACGCCGTAACCGGCGCGGCCACCGTCATCCTGGCCATGGGCGCCGGCAAGGAAGCCGCCAAGGCCATCGACAAGGCCATCAAGGAGAAGGCCGGCGAGGCGTAAGCGCGGCAAAAACCGCGCCGCCCGCCCCGGTGTATCTGCCGGGTGGCTCTCGCGCAAACTGATTTTGTCCAGCCGCACCGTGCGCCGCGCGGTGCGGCTGGTTTTTCAGGCGGACCGGAAGCCCTGCGAGGCCGCAAGGCCCCGCCAGGAAGGTTTGCGGTAACCTGGAAGGATATTGGCAAGGCAAGGCACCGCACCCCTCAGTCGGCTAGCGCCGACAGCTCCCCTTACAGGGGAGCCTTCCAAGCAGCAACCGCCCCAAAGCCTCCCCTGCAAGGGGAGGTGGATGCGCCGCAAGGCGCAGACGGAGGGGTGCATTGCCGCCTGGCGGCAAAAATGTCCTGCAAAGCCCGGCAGGACCTTACCCTGTGCTTCGTAGGGGACGATGCTTGCATCGTCCCGCAACCCCTGCGATGCAGCAAGGCCCCGCGGCGGGCGAAATCGCCCGCCCTACATTGCGGCCGTAAACGGGCACTGACCCGCAAACGCCAGCCATTCGTCAGGCCCGCCGGCGGGCCGATGCAAGCATCGGCCCCTACGCAGGGGGGTGGCCGGCCAGCGCGGGAAACTGCCCGACGCCGGGACACCGCCTGCCGTCCCCGGTCCCGCCGCCCGTTTGCCTTGCATTGTAGGGCGGGCGTTCACGCCCGCCGGGGAGGTTTGCGGTAACCCGGAAGGATATTGGCAAGGCAAGGCACCGCACCCCTCAGTCGCCTGGCGCCGCCAGCTCCCCTTACAGGGGAGTCTTCCAAGCAGCAGCCGCCCCAAAGCCTCCCCTGCAAGGGGCTGCGGAGTCGAGCGCCGCCTGCGGCGGAGAAAG